>Ga0153993_100022_pt1 | contig 42702 bp, 65 predicted proteins | sample TSNC077MetaG_FD_104706 | JGI IMG/M metagenome (GOLD analysis project Ga0153993, IMG submission 104706) | Attine ant fungus gardens microbial communities from North Carolina, USA - TSNC077 MetaG | ecosystem: Host-associated > Fungi > Mycelium > Unclassified | place: USA: North Carolina, Lumber...
GGCGAAGACGAAGGCGCAGAAGATCATGGCCCGGAAGCATCCCCGGCTGATCGCTCCCACGCGTGAGTTGTTGATCGAATCAGGACTGCCGTACGTCATCGAGAACGTCGTGCCCGAGAACGAGGAGGAAGACGAGGACCCGCTGATTGATCCAATCGAACTGTGTGGCGCGATGTTCGGGCTCGGCACCTATCGGCATCGACTGTTCGAGTCGAACATGCCGATCACCGCACCCGATCACCCAGCACATACGGTGCGGACAACGAAGATGGGCCGCCCACCAGTCGACGGCGAGTTCATGCACGTAGTCGGAAACTTCTCCGGCGTCGAACAAGCCAAGAAAGCGATGGGTATTTCTTGGATGACCAGAGACGGCCTACGGGAGTCGATCCCGCCGGCGTACACGCATCACATCGGCCGTCAGTTGATGGCTCAGCTTGCGGGGGTGGCGGCGTGACTGGGGTGGATGTTGAGCACACGAAAGCGACGCCCGGCCCGTGGGAAGTGATCACCGTCAACGGGCAACTCGCAGTAGCCAACACGGAGGCCAAGTTCCTGGTCGCGGTTCTGCACCCTGATGACACTGAGACGGTCGGTCCCGCGAATGCCGCACTGATGGCTTCCGCGCCCGCCCTGGTTGCGGCTGTCGAGCGAGTCCAAGCACTGCACACGCCTTTGCCGGTCTTGCTGGCGGAAGCGAGTTACTGCACTGGATGCGGAGACCCATACCCCTGCCCGACCATCGAAGCATTGGAGACACCGAAATGAAGTATTTCTACGACACCGAATTCCTCGAAGACGGCAGCACGATCAACCTGATCTCCATCGGCATCGTGTGTGAAGACGGACGCGAGTACTACGCCGTCAACTCGGAGGCTGACTGGGATCGAATCAGGAAAGACGACTGGTTGATGGCCAATGTCGTCAGTTCACTTCCGACGCACAGCAGGGGACAAGTCGAGAAGCGCCAGGGATTCGGACAGTCGGGTTACTCGTGGGGCGGTCTCGATATGAGTTCCACTCTCGTGAAGCCGAATTGGGTCATCCGGAACGAGGTGCGTGAGTTTCTACTCGCAGAACCGAATCCTGAACTGTGGGCCGACTATGCGGCATACGACCATGTCGCACTCGCGCAGCTATGGGGGAAGATGATCCACCTTCCTGCGGGCCTGCCGATGTACACGCGGGACTTCCAGCAGCATCTCGACGACCTGGGGCGACCAGAGATCCCCGCCCAGGTTTCAGGTTCCCATGACGCGCTCGAAGACGCTCGACACCTCAAGCGCTGCTTCCAGCATGTATCCAAGGTGTCGTCGTGACCGCGCCTGATCCGGGGTTGACCGACCTCATCGCAGCGCACCAGGCAGGCGATCGTTGGACGGACTTCCAGTATCCGTCCATCTTCAGCGGCGAACCATGCGTGGCGACAACCACAAAGATGGTCAATTGCTCATGCGGAGAGTCGATGTCGGCCGACTCGTTCCCCGCGCATGTGGCGTTGGTGGTGGAGCAGCACACCAACGGGCGGACAGCGGAACTCGGATGGGACGAGCTTGTCGCAGCGATCCCCGACGGCTGGGAACTGCGGGAAAGCGCCCAACTGGAAGAGGTCAGCCGAGTGCGGCAGCGAGACCTCGAAGCATCCCAAGCAACAACCGCACGGTGGCGCGCCCGTGCCGAGAAGGCTGAGGCCACGATCTACCGCGTGAAGAACGCGCTCCCCAACATCGAAGGCATCAACCGCGCTAGCAGCCACTACGACAAAGGCTGGGACCGAGGACAGCAAATCCTCACCGAACACATCCAGTCGGCAATCACCGGCGACTACCTCCGCGCAGCTTTGGAAGGGGAACAGCAATGAGCGACCTGTACGACGAAGATGAGGAGTTCGACGACACCTGCGACGGATTCCCTGAACACCAGTACATCGAGATCGAAACCCGAGACGGGATCACAGCCCTCGAATGCCGATCCTGCGGAGCCGAGAGCCAAGAACCTTCCGAGGAGTCGTTGTGAGTGAGATCCGATCACAGGCCACACCCGCGAGAGACGAACTGGCCGCAGTGCTGATGAAACTGTGGGGCTGGCTTGGCCCGGACGCAGCGAAAATGTTGGTGGAGCAGGTGGAGGCTGCTGGTTGGTCGAAGCCTCGCACGGTGAACAGCACCGCCGAGTTAATGGCACTGCCGTTAGGGAGCCTGATCCGGGCGTTACTCCATGAGAATCAATGCCCTGGAACAGTGCTCGAACGGGTAGGGAAAGAGTGGCTCGAACTGGACCCATCCGACCGGGACGACGGCGAACAAACCATCCCATCGGCGGCAATCTTCCGTGTCTACAAGCACGGAGTCTTCGTCCTGTTCACCCCGGGCGGTGAGTGATGGCGCTAGAACGGAGCGCAATCGGCTGGCAGCAGGCAATCAGCAGGGCGCTCGGATGCAGGCCCGGTGAGATGACCTACCAGTTGGAAGAGTGCGTCGAGAAGATTGAAGGATTGAAGCGTCGCACAGTGAACAGCGCGACCGAACTCCGCGCACTCCCAGTCGAGTCGGTGGTGCGCAATGCAAACGGCTGGATCGGTGAAATCAGCATCGTCAGCGGAAAGCCAGTCATCTTCTGGATCGGCAACGAATGCGAAGACGAACTGAAAGACATCACCCTGCCTGTGACCGTCCTCTTCACTCCGGGGGATGCGGGATGAGTGACCGGCACCTCGGGCCGTCGAGTCGATTGGGACAGCTATGGGCTACGTACGTCGAACTACTAATGAGGTTCAAGGCGTTCCGGTTCGCGGCGACGATACTGGAGAGGGTGACTCGATGACCGAGGATCTAGAGCTTGAACCGATTCCGTATGACGAGATGCGGAGACTGTGCGGACTGCCCGACATTGAGCACCTCGATCTGATGGCTCTCATCCGAAAGCATGGACTGAACCAGGCGATCAGCTTCATGCAACTGACCGGCACTTTCCAGCAGCAGGAGGACGGGAGAATTCAGTGGACGCCCGATCCGTCGCCTTGGTGGGTTCCAGTCGATAGGCCATCGATCGAATCAACCCAGTGGACGTATGGCCGGCGTACCGGAAGCACGGGCGGTTTCCTTGGTGGGCGTAAACCTGAGGTTGCTACCCCGCTACCGAAACCCTCAACCAGTCCGCCGATGTGGGCAAACAACCCAGCCCGCACACGCAGAACAACATTCAAACCAACACGACGAGTCAAATGACCACCCCACAGAAAGGGGACCCATGAACGAACTCATCGACCTAGTCAAAGACACCCCGGACGTGATCGAGTTCCTCCGCCGGCAGGCGTACGCGAATAGTAGTGCGTCGTCGGGTAGGGATCAGTCGGATGTTGAGCGTGTGGAGGATGCGGAGCGTGTGTCGACTGGTGCGCGTCCGAAGTCTAAGCCTCCGTTGAATGTTGATGCGTTGGATTGTGCTGATGCTGAGGCTGCTGTGTTGTTTCGGTGGGCTGAGTTTTTGGGGATTCCTCATCGGGGTTGGGTGTGGCGTGTTCAGGGTGTGCCGCGTGGTGTGTTGTATGGCGATTTGACGGCTGTTCGGGATATTCGTGCGTGGTTGTTGGGGGCGACCGGGTTTGTTGCTCCTGAGGGGTTTGTGGGGGAGGTGCGTTCGGTTCGGAATGTGAATCGGATGTTGTGGCCTGAGTTGGATGTGTTTTTGTCGTCGGAGCAGGATTTTGTGGTTCGTAGGGATGCGGAACCTGCCTTGTTCTAAGGGGTATTTGTGCGCGTGTTTTTCACGTCTGATCTGCATATCGGGCATTTGAAAGTGGCTGAGGATCGCGGGTTCTATTCCACGGATGAGCACGATGAGTACGTGCTGGGGTCGCTGATTGACCAGACTCAGGTTGGTGATCAGGTGTGGATTCTGGGTGACCTCACCGTAGGTGGCAAGGCAGCTGAGGATCGGGCCTTGGCGATGCTCAGTGTGTCGATGGGCGGCCGCAGCCTGCACCTCATTCCCGGTAATCACGATTCGTGCCATCCGATGGCGAACCGCAACAGTCACAACCGGATCAAAGCGTTCTATGAGGTGTTCGATTCGGTGCAGTTGTTTGCCCGTCGGAGGATCGGTGGGCAGAAGGTGTTGTTGTCCCATTTCCCATACGAAGGTGACCACACCGAGCAAGATCGTGGTGTCCAGTTCCGCCTCCAAGACGAGGGAGAGTGGTTGCTGCACGGGCACACTCACAGCCATGAACGCTTCTCGAAGCCGGAGTCGGTGGTCATGTACGACTCTGAACGCGACACGCTGGTGGGGCGGCCAAGGCTTCGGCAGATTCATGTGGGCTGGGATGCCTGGAGTCGGCTTGTGACGTTGGAGGAACTTGAGGAGATCATCGATGGATAGGTGAGTGATGGCGACTGTGTGGTTGGACGTGTGGGACGCAACCCGCTACGTCAACCGATCCACCAAAACACTGCACCGCTGGCGGAAAGAAGGACTCGTCAAAGTCGGCAGAGGTGGTGGGCGTTGGTATTTCGATAAGGACTCGTTGCGCGCTGCCCGAATCTTGTGTGAGCGCAGGCAGGTGGGTTCGCAGTTGCAGTTTCGGAATCGGCGTGGGTTTGAGTTGGCGGGTCCGGGGCGTGGGCATCGTAAACCGGTTCGGGATGGTGGGCAGTTAGTGTTGTGGTTGTAGTTGGTTCGCAGTTGGGTGTCTCAGATATTTATCGCTACCCGCCGAATTGACCTAGTTGCCGGTGATCCTCTGGGATGCTTCGGCTGTCACCTCCTGGATATGAGCCTGTAAAACTGTCTGCCCCGTCTACAATAGGTGGGGATCCCCCGTAGCTCAGCGGTTAGAGCGGGTAAACAATTCACCGGCTTGTCCGGTTGGAAACCAAGACGCTGGTTCGAATCCGGCTGGGGGAACTGGGGCGGCTGATCCGCCCGCTCCTGGACATGAGACTAAACTGTCCACTTTTTGCGTGTGTAGGCCAATTGGCGAGCCGCCAGATTTAGGTTCTGGTGTTTGCGAGTTCGAATCTCGCCACACGTACAGCTCACATGTCGGTGTGAGAATCTGCGGGCGTTGGCCAGTCGCGGCAGGTTGGTGTTGACCCGGTGAGCTTGTGGGTGGTTCCCGTGGTCCGCCTTGGCGGGTGGTGGTCTGGTTCAGGCCACCACCTTGCCTCTAGCCAGTGAGGCAACTGTTGGTTTGTTGCAGCGGACTGTAAATCCGTCGCCTTTGGGCATCGGGGGTTCAATTCCCTCCACTGTGCACGTTGCGGGAGTAAGGGCCACAAGCCCTGAGCGTCCCGAGCAGTGAGGTAAAAGCTCACCAGTCCTTCGGGGCGATTAGAGGGCTGAGCCCCTGCAGACGTATGCCTCTGCAGGGGCCAGCCACATGGAGAGTTAACCGTCAGTGGTGACGGGCCCGCCTTGAAAGCGGATCGGGTGTAACAGCCAGGGGTTCGACTCCTCAACTCTCCGCAATTCGGCCCGCCTGCTCACGAAGCAGGTGTGGGCCGGAGTTTGCCTCATTAGCTCAGTGGTAGAGCTGCGCACTTGTAATGCGCTGGTCCGGCGTTCGATCCGTCGATGAGACTCGCGACAGTGCCTCCTAGGAATTTTGCTGTCTGCTGTGAACCAGTCCTGTTGACGCAGGGCTGGCTTTTGGGGGATTGGTGAAGTGGTATCACGGCGGTCTCCAAAACCGCAGTCGCAAGTTCAATCCTTGCATTCCCTGCCAAGGCAACGTAGCTCAGTTGGTAGAGCGCTCGGTTGAAGCCCGAGAGGTCGCAGGTTCGAACCCTGCCGTTGGCACGTACGCCTCTCCTCAATCGGGTGATGCGTCTGGCTCTCTTGTCTGCCTCTGCACTGGCATGCAGGCTTGAGAGCCTTCAAATCCTAAACACAGAAGGCGTATTCATGCGTAGAACAATCGCCGCAGCAACAATCGGAATCATTGTCGGCGCACTCTCCGCGCCAATCATCCTCGCCTCCAACGCTGAAGCCCGCAACGTCATCGTTGTCGACGGCACAGGACGAGACGGAGCCGTACTACACGCTCCCGAGATCCAGCCTGGTGACACGGTCACGAACATTGTGTATCCGGGGACTGTGTTGTGGCCGAGCTACAACCGGAGTGTGGATGCGGGTCGGCAGGCGTTGCGTGAGGCGTTGGCGGAAGCCCCTGAGAACACACTTGTCGTTGGTTACAGCCAGGGCTCGCGAATCGTCGGAGACGTGTTGACAGAGGAACAGAAGCCTGGCGTTGCAGGGGTCCTGTACTCGGACCCAAGGCAAGCTGGTGCGGGCATCGAGACGCAGTTGCCGTTCCATTTGCCGGGTGCGTTGATGTCTGGTGAGCGTGAGGGTTTCGCGGTTCCGGTGGAGTCACACTGCATCCCTGGCGATGGTGTTTGCGACTGGAGCAACGATGATCCGGTGGGTTCGATCGTCGGCTACCTCAAAGTCCATACCCGCTACTTCGAATGAGGTGCGTTGATGTTTCGGAGATCTGATCAGTTGCCGGACTTGGGCTTTCCGACTCACGAGTACGCGTTGCGGCGTATCGGGGAGATTCAGCGGCAGTCGGAAACGTGGTGGGACGAATACGTGTTGGCGCGCAAACAAGCTGAGGAGTGAAAGTGCCTAAGTTCAAGGTCGGAGATCAAGTCACAGTTCTTCCAGAAATTAGGGAATCGCATCCAGGACGTTACGACGGACAGTGGGAAGTGCAGGAGATGCGCGCCTACAACGATGCGACTTCGGTCGTGGTGTGTCGTGATGGCACTCGGACTAGCTTGTACGAGGATTGTTTCGAGCGGGTTCAGCCGTCGCGGATGATCTTCCCGTTCGAGGAGTTGCCTGAGGATGAGCGTGGCGAGTTCGCGTATCAAGAGGTGTGGCCGAATCTGCCTGTGTTTTACAGAGAACCGTGGATGCAGTCCGTCTATGACGGAACATTTGCGCAGTTCCATAAGGCGAAAGCTGAATCCAAGCTGGTGGGCTGCCCGGTGGTCATGGAAACCGAGGACGGACGTAGAAGCACAGGGACCATCACTGGTGTTGATGACGTGAAGTATGACCATGGTGAGTTGTTGTCGTATGTGTTGACGCTTCAGGGGTTTCCGCGTTGTGCGCCGCCTGTGGCCCGGAAGCGTGTGGTTCATCGTGCGAGTCGCGGTCTGCGCGCACCGAAACCGTACGTCCATCCGTGGGCAGAAATAGTTGGCCGCGTTTTGGGTCGCGAGAGCGCCGGACAGATGGAGAAGATGTGGTGAAGCGTGTGTGGGAGTGGCTGGTTGAGTTGTATTACGACTGGCTTGTGAAGTTCATGTTGTTTCAGATGAAGATTTGAGTAGTAGCCCCAGGCGATGTCTGGGGCACTTTTTTTGTATCAAAACGAGGGAGACGCAGTGATCAACCCTTTGGGCGGAATACCTACCGATGGTGAACTTCTCGACTTGGCGCTAGCCGAGGAGACTGTCGAATTGGTGACGAATGCCGCTGGATTCATGTACGCGGTTAGCGTTTTCGTGGACAAATATGAGATTGCCGAGAATCTGCCTGAAGGCGTTCTTGAGTTTCTGAGCTTGGTGGATGAGAAGGCGAACTCGATCGAGTATCAGGTGCGTGGACTGGGTGCAGCGATCGGTGGTAACCGATGACTGAGGGACTAAGCGGCCCCACGTTGGATCAACTATGGGGGCTTATTCACTACCAGTCTCGGACGCTCTCAGAGATTGAGGATCACTGCCGTCTACGTGTGCAGGACTGGGGGGATCGGTCGGCGCAGGAGGTACTGGACATCATCAATCAAGAAGGGGAGTGGGCTGTCGATGAGTGAGCAGAGTTCGTACCTGTATCACCCGTGCAACATCCTCGGAGATGTTCGAACCGGCGACGAACACTCCTGGGCGGACGAATTCAGATTCCTCTGGACCCACGACCGAAGCAAAATGCTTGCACTGTTGGACAGCGTGCTCACCGAGGGAATTCGGGAACCTGTCGTGATCGGGGCAGACGGCCGACTCTGGGACGGACACCACCGTATGGCTGTGGCGATTGCATTGCAGCTCGGCCCGATTGAAGTGCTCGACCACCGACACGCGGAAGAGGCATCGTGAGTGCCTACACCTTCACCTGCCGCCAATTATTCAACGTGTTCGGTGCTCCAGGAATCCCGAACACCTACGAGGCATGTCTCTACAAAGACGGCAAAGCAATCCAGTGGAGACAATTCCACTTCAGACGCAAGGCCGAGAGGCAGTGCGAGCGCTGGCACAGCCTGTACGGCGCTGCGCCGTCGTGATCGGGGTCATCTGCATGATCCTCCGAATCATCTTCAAAGGACTAGGAAACCCACACGATGCTTAGCTCGAAAACTCGATGGTGGGTGGCAGCGACGTTTGGATCCATCGCCCTGATGGCTGCAGGCGTAACCGTTGCAGTGTTTGTCGGTACCACGAGCCCGTTCTGGGTTGTCGCCGGATTGGTGACAACAGGCATCGCGGTCAGTGTGATCTTTCCATTCTCATTCCTCATGGCCATAACGGTCGATTAGCAAGGAGACCAATAGTTTTGAACGTAACCGTATACAGCAAAGCGTCCTGCATGGGCTGCAAATACACCATCAAACGTCTCGAAAAGAACGGCACACCATATCGGGTAGTGATGGTCGATGAAGACCCGGAAGCCGCTGCACTGATTAAGTCTTGGGGATTTGCGCAGGCCCCTGTGGTCGACGCGGGCAATGGGGATCGGTGGACTGGGTTGCAGTTGGATCGTTTGGATGCTTTGAATGCTGCGCAGGCGGAGCGTGAGGTTCACCGGTCTGCGGGTGTTGAGGACCGCACCGACACCGAAGACAAAGGGTGACCATGACTGAACTAGCAGCGCGGGCCAAGAAGTGGATGCAAGAAAACGACGGCGGACAACTTGGAGCGTGGTGGCCCGCAGGAGCTAAACCGGGTGGCGGATCGCAGCCCATCTTGGCGGTCATGTGGGATCACGGCGGCACAGACGAACTCGGTGTGTTCTACGAAGAGAAAGACATCGACAAGTTGGAGTTGATCTGCGATCTTGCGAACTACGCGATGCAGCAGTTGGTTCCAACCGAACGTGAGTATTACGGCGGCCGAAACTACGAACCAGAGGTGGTCTGATGTTTTGTAAGGCTGGGGCGTGGCTCGACACACTCGATGACGACGACCGCGACGCATTCACCACATGGCCAGGGAGCATGGCGCGACTCTTCAAAGTGTGCGTACGCGCCGGATACACAGGCGGACTGACCTCCGTCAAAGATCATGTGCAGGAACGATGTGCATGCGACAGGGGGAGTAGCTGATGGGTGCACTAGCGGAGATGATCGCTGAAGACGAACACGAAACCCCACCACCCCAGACCATTGTCAGCGCCACAAAGGGATCCATCGACGTAACCAGTGACGGCGCAACCATCAACAATGTCGTCGTGGACGCACCAGTCAATGGCGACTGGACTAACGTGTTCAAACTGTTCAACCTTGACGCCGACCTTTTCGAAGTCGTGGATGACACGGTTCGCATGTCCACATGGCAGCAGTCCAAAGGCACAGATGACGGCGGTCGCGACACCATCCAACTCTGGTCCTACTCCGCCCGATTTAAGCGCCGGGCTAAGGCGCGGCTGTCAGATGCCGAGATTGAGAAGCGTCGGCGAGAACTACGGGACTGGGTGCCACCTGTAGTCGCCCAAAGTGCGGACACGAGACGGCCCGTAGCGGCAGTGATCAACCTCGCGGACATCCAAGGCGGCAAGTCTGAGGGCGGTGGCGTAGCAGCCACACAGCAACGACTCCTAGACGGTTTAGTAAACGTGCAGGCGTGGTTGAACCGCATGCGTGAACACCACAACATCACCGAACTCGTTCTCGTCAATAACGGTGACCCGATGGAAGGGTGCGCCGGAAACTATGCAGCCCAACTCTTCACAGTCGAGTTGAACACGCGAGGACAGATGAACTTCGTGTTGGACATCTGGGAAAAGTATGCGTGCCAATTGTTCCCGCAGTTCGACAAAGCGCAGTTCGTGTCAGTGCTGTGCAACCACGGCGAGCTTGGCCGCATGGGTTCAAACAAGAATCAGACATCCGATTCGGACAATGCTGGCGGGTTCCTCGCTGAAACACTGAAACGGGTGCTGGATTCGCGGCCCGAGTTCGATCACGTTGAGTGGACAATCCCGCACGATCAGATGAACGTGTATCCGACGGCAGCTGGTGTGCCGATGGGGTTTTGCCACGGCCACAAGGTTAGCGGTAATGATGCCAACGGTTTCACGAAGTGGTTGGACGGTCAGGTTCGCGGAGACCTAAACGCTCATCAGGCGAAGGTGTGGGTTACCGCGCACCGCCACAACTTTCAGTCCTGGGATTTGGGTTCGTGTTCGGTGTTTCAGTGCCCGTCGTTGGATGGTGGGTCGAAGTGGTTTCGGGATTCGACTGGGAAGTATTCGAATTCGGGGATTTTGGCGTTTCTTGTTGGTGAGCATTTTCAGTTGGGCTGGTCCGATATGGCGTTCCTGTAGCCCAGGTTAGTCAAATCTGTGGGGTTGATTCTTCGGAGTCAACCCTTTTTCGTTGACAAAGGGAGAACTGCTTTGAGAAAGCGTATCGAACAGGCATGGGCACGGTTTGACGAAGTGCAAGTCGGATCAGTGTGGTGGGAATGCTGGTATGCGATCTGCGCGGGGCTTGCGATCGCGAATCTTCTTGTCGGAAACATCCTCATCGCGCTGGCCGTAGTGACGTGCATCGTGATGGCGTGGCAGAGGGACGCAGCACGGTTCGAACTCGCCAAGAACGTCCAGGACGCTCGACGTGAGCAGGTGAAGCAGTGAAAGCGTTAGACCTCCACCAGCACATCGGACGCAAAGTCGAAATCGACTACAACATTCCCTGGGACGACTACGACTATACCGACCGTGGGCGACTGAACTCCGTTGAGCTGGAGACGGAGCCGAACGATCCGCGTTACCCGTTTCTGTATGTGCAGATTGGGGATAACGGTGCGATTGGGTTCCGGCCGAATGACGACGTGACTGTGCGGTTCCTGGATGCGCCGACAGCTCGGAAGGAGATTTTGGGATGAGTTTGAACGTGCATGACGTGTTTGTTGTAAACGGTGCCGGCGTCACCACCATCGAACGCAGGGAGCAGCTGCCTTGGGTTCGGTTGTGGGATGAGGACTGGAATTTGGTGCGGGTGGTTCAGGCGGGTTGGCGGATTGATGAGCCTGCGGTTGTGGTGCTGCCATGGTCCGACCCCGCGGCCTTGTGGTTGTGGCGCAAATCGATGCTCGGGAAGGTTTACCTGACAGTCGATTACAGCAACGGTGTCCGCTGGTGTGGGCGTGTCAGTGATGCTGAGTTCTCTGATGGCGGTTGGGTGTCGGCACGGTTTGAGAGTTATGGCCTTGTTGAGGCAACACGTGACGCGCTGGACTTGTTGACGGATTGGCTTGGGGTGCCGCGTTTGGATGTCTCAAGTGTGATTGCGCCGTTGGTCGAGGACGCTGAGGTGGCGTATCGGAAGCGGTACCGAATGGATGGGTCCTTTGATTCACCTCGCATCTATCTGCCGAATCTGGAGGTGTGACGGGGGTGTTTTCGGATCAGGAAGCAGCCGAACAGAACCCGCATCGGGGCGAATACATGATCCCGCGCCGACTGGTCGATGAGGGAAAGGAGCGCATCCTTGCGACGATCAATTCGGGTTGGCATGAGGGTGAGGGTTGTTCGGCGAACTCATGCTGCTGCGACACAACCAGACCGGAGGGTGCATGCCTGAAGTAACAATCGACGGAATCTCCTACACCCCAAACGCAGCCCCACATATCGGTATCGGCATCACAACCCGAAACCGAGCAGACACACTCGCCACAACACTTCAATACATTCGCAAACACACACCAAACGCCCACATCGTCATCGTGGACGACGCATCCACCACACCAGTCCCCGAAGCAGACCACCGATTCCCCAAACAAGCAGGAATCGCGCAATCCAAAAACAAATGCCTCGAACTGCTCATGCAGACCGGATGCGACGAACTGTTCCTCTTCGACGACGACTGCTACCCGATCGTGGACAACTGGTTTCAGCCCTACATCGACAGCCCGGAACCGCACCTGATGTATCTGTTCGAGGACTTGACGACACGCAAACTAGGCGACATCAAGCAGGTCTACCGAGACCTTGAACATGTTGCCTACACAGGTGTTCGAGGCTGCCTCCTCTACGTGACTCGTGCCGTGGTCGAACGGATCGGTGGCATGGACCCAATCTTCGGAGTATGGGGATATGAGCACGTGGACTGGTCAAACCGAATCCACAACGCTGGATTGACCTCATGGCGGTACGCGGACGTTGTCGGCTCTGAGTGGATGATTCACAGTCTGGATGAGCATGAAGCCGTGGAACGAGCTGTACCAGCAGCGGAACGGCAAGCGCTTGTCGCGAAGAACGCAGAAATCTGCAACCGCCGCAGAGACAACGGATACGCCGAATACATTGAATACCGGCAACCACGAAACACCATCATCACCACACTGTTCACCGGAGTGGCAGACACACAACGCGGCACCACATGGAAACCCGATCCGACACTCCTCCGATCGTGGGCCGACAGCATCACCGACGTTTCACCAGACACCCGGAAAGTGGTTCTGCACAACGAAGAATTCACTTTCGATGCAGCCGAACTGGTGCAAGTTCCGTGCCACGTCCCGATCTACTTTCAACGGTGGCTGTCCATCTGGCAGTGGCTACGAGACCACCCAGAAACACGTTGGGTGTGGTGCACGGACGGAACCGACGTGGAAATGCTGAAAGAACCTTGGGAGCACATGCAAGACGATGTGCTGTATGTCGGGTCTGAGAATCAGGTTGTTGGGTGTCGGTGGATGGTCGACAATCACAAAGCGGCTGGTCTGCAGGAATTCTTCGGCGACAATCCGGCTCGCCCGTTGCTCAACGCGGGTCTTGTTGGTGGGTCACGTGAAACGGTGATGGAGTTCCTGCACTGCATGATTCGTGAGTATTTCGATCATGAGGCTCGGTTGTTTCATGAGAAGGATGCCGAGTCGTTGGGTGTCGGCGATATGGGTGTGTTCAATTTTGTGGCGTGGACTCGGTTCGTGGATCGGTTGTCGTTCGGGCCGCATGTGAACACAGTGTTCAAGGCAGATGAGCGAAATGATCATTCGTGGTGGAAACATAAGTGAAGGTGTGAGTGTGTCTGAGATTGAGAAGTTCCTCGAAGCTCGCTTGGCGGAAGACGAAGCCATTGCGTTGAAGGCCGGTGGCGCTGAGGCCGAATGGCTGTACCGCACTGAGTACGACAACGAAACCAATAACGAGGTTGTGTGGGCAAACTCCCGAACTGAAGACACCTTCGGCGGATCAGGCAAGCCATTTGTCACGTATCGGCGGCACGTAACCATGGATCACGAGGGTTGCCTGCCAGCCGTGGACGAGGATGATGGCACGCACATTGCTCGGCATGATCCTGCTCGTATTCTTCGCGAGGTAGCAGCCAAGCGGGCGATCATCGAAGCGGCAGACGAGGCCACAGGTTACGACATGCAGGTGGACGGCGAATTTCGTGTTGGCAGTCGAAACATGGTCGAGGAACCCTACGTTGGTGATGTGATACTACGGGCGCTCGCCGCAGCATACTCGGATCATCCCGACTACAGCCCCGACTTGAAGACGTAAACCGGTGTGTCGCTCAACTTGTCATGATGAATGTATGAGTGAAACAAACCCCGACACCGACCTGTCAACTACCAACTACCCGATCGAGTTGACAGTGAAAATCGGGCCGAAACGCTGGAACAAGCGCCGCACCACAATCTTCACCGGCTCAGGCGACCTCACCTTCCCACTCACCGCCACACCACGAGACGGCACAGGCGAAATTGATGTACAGGTCGATGTGGTTGCCCCAGTTGCAGAGTTCCTGTTGCAGGCTGCAGCTGAATGGGAAGAGCAAGCTAGCGTTGAACTGACTGTGTGAACTGTGAAATTGCCCTGCCAGCCTTCGGGTTGGTGGGGCTTTTTTGTGCCCAAAACCAGACCAGGAGAACCGTTGACCAGCAACCTCACGCCAACGCAAGAGCTTCTACTTGAGGTAGCCATCGCCAGAGCGCGGCTTGGACATTCCTGGTGGACGTACACAAGTGTGCCCTCAGTTCGGCGAGCGGCAAATGAACTTGAACGTAAGGGCTACTTGACCCTCATGCACGGAATCGTTGAGCGAACATTCCGCGCCAGCCTCACAGACAAAGCCGTGAGTGACTTCTTTCTGGGGAGCTATGTTCCGCCGATCCTCGGAGGTCCGAACTGATATGACGATCGCGTTTGCGGTTGTGGCACACGAGAAACGCCGCACACAAGCCGAAACCCTCGCACACCAACTCGGTGCACACATCGCCTGGGACAACGGCACACACGGCGAAGGAGCAAACCATGACAGAGCATGGCAATCCACGCTGGAGCATAGTCCTCGAAGATGACGCCATAATCGGCGAACACTTCCAGGAACAAGCCCGGAAAGCGCTCGAACATGCGCCGGCACCGATCGTCTCATTTTATCTCGGCACTTCGAGACCCCCGCAGTACCAGGCGCGCATCAAAACCGCTCTCGCACAAAACCCCACATGGATTATCGCAGACCAACTCCTACACCACGTCGCAGTAGCAATCCGCACAGACCTCATCCCCGACATGCTCAACCATGTTGCAGGTCGCGAAGGTCCAGCTGACTATCGCATCGGGGAATGGGCACAAGACTGTGGACACCGAATCGCATACACAGTGCCATCACTCGTAGATCACGCTGACGGGCCAACGCTGATCAATCATTTCGATGGGGAACCACGCACTGAACGACGTGTTGCTTGGGTTGTTGGGGAGCGAGATTCATGGCAAGGGAAAGTGGTGCACCTGTGAGCTCATACCGACGCAGACCTGTCCACGTGAAAGCCAGACAGTTGGCCATCGACAACTTCGATGAAGTCCTGGCATGGGCACAAACCTACGACAAGACGGCCTACTCGCAAGATGTTGACGGTCAGCGCTTCCTAGTTCTCAACGGGCCACAATTCGCGGAAGTCGGCCATTGGGTTCTCGAATGGGAACACGACCAAAGGCAACTAACAGTCCTGGGATCGAAAGCATTTCACAGGATGTTCGAGAAGAACCCCCAGTACAGGGAAGATTGAAGGTGCCTGATGGGTGAACGACTAGACCAGGCATACCAGCAACTCGACGCCGCAATCAAAGAACTCACCGCAGCAGCCGACGAAGCCGAAGGCACACAAGAAGCCTGGATCGTCTCCCACTACGCACTCGTCGTAGGGCAGCAACGCTTCACAGATGAAGGCACCGTCAACTCAACCCAGTACCTAGCGTTGCCTTTCGGTGGACCACTCACATATTCCATCAAGGGATTGTTGAGTGAGATCCCGGAGTTGATCGGGCAGACAGAAGAGGCAGACCTCGAATGACAAGCACAGGAGCAGCATTGAAGCCGAGCATCGGACGCATCGTTCACTACCAGTCCTACGGAACACCAGGCGGTGAATACCTGCCAGAACCACGAGCAGCAGTCATCACCTGCACCTATAACGAACCTCCGGAACTGGCAGACCCAACCAAGACTCACGTCGGGCTATGCATCCTGAACCCGACGGGCATGTTCTTCAACCAGTTGGTGCCATTCGCAGAAGAGCCCACCCCAGGCCATTGGAACTGGCCGCCCCGAACATAAACCCCTGGTGAGGCAACTATCCCCACCGGCGGGTAAACCATGAAACTAGGTGATCGCCAATGGCATGGCAAACCAGCCGAACCTGGGCCGGCGGAAGCACCCGAGCATGGCGAACCAAACGCGCAAGAGCGCTACAGCGGGACAACAACACCTGCACCATGCAAGGAAACAACTGCACAAATAGGGCAACGGAAGTCGACCACATCATCAACAAAGCCCAAGGTGGCACCGATGACCTGGCCAACCTCCGTGCAGTATGCGCCCCCTGCCACAAGGCCCTCACCCAGAAACAATCCCAGGTAGCCCGCTCCAACCACCCCGAACTCCACCCCTCCGAGCCGCATCCCGGCCTCCGAAGATAACCGCACAAACACATCCACAACAGAAAACGCACAAGCCCTGACACCAATCCCAAAGGTGCAGGGCTTCCTTCGTCATGCGAGGAGCAAGGTTGGCCGCACAGTGCACCATCGACAACTGCCAACGACCAAACCAAGCCCGAGGACTATGCGGACCCCACTACGCAACCTGGCATCGGAAGCAACGCAAGTACACCATCACCTGCCACAACTGCGGCAAAACAGCACAGGTGCAACGAGCACACAGCACCCACTGCGGAAAAGCATGCGCCACAGCAACCGCCGGCAAAGCGCGAGCAGCGAAACAAAACGCACAACGCCAAGCCCGAAACCTTCCAATCCTCTACACCGGACACAAACACCACCAACCCAAACCGATCCACGTCCGCACAACTAACAGGCTCACATCAGGGCAGTGCCGTATATGCAAGGCATGGTTCGTATCACCGCACACCGACGTCACATGCTCAACCACATGCCAACAGACTTACCGCCAGGACAGACGCGCAGACGCTAAACACAGGCGACGAGCACGGCAACGAAACGCCTACCGAGCCCCAGTCAGCAGACCCGCCGTATACCGAGCAGACAACTACACCTGCCACCTCTGCAACAAACCGCTCCACATGAAACAGACAGTCCCACACCCCAAAGCCCCCACCATCGACCACGTCATACCCCTCGCCCAAGGCGGCACACACGAACCGTTGAACTGCAGGGCGGCACACTTCCTCTGCAACTCCCTCAAAAGCCACCAGGGGCACGGAGATCAGATGCTCCTCCTCACCCCCTAGAGGCCACACGCCACGCGCTCAGCGTCGCGCTCAGGCCCCCGGCCTATGCACCCTCCCCGCATACCTGGCGGACACCGTAGGTCATACGCGCTCGGAGTCTGTACGGGTCTGGGGATTTCAGTTTGGGCCGCGTTGTGGCCAGTTATTCGATGAGGTGATGTGGATGGCAGGTCGTGGACCGGCCCCGAAGGATGCGGGGACTAGGGCTAGGCGGAATGCGGATCCGGTTGGGGTTCGGATTGTTGATGCGGTGTTGTCGGAGCAGCTTCCGTTGCCGGAGTTGATGCCGAATGGTGATCCGTGGCCTCGGGAGACTGTGCGGTGGTGGGCGATGTGGGGTGCTTCGCCGTTGGCGGGTGAGTTCACGGCGAATGATTGGTCTGAGCTTTTGGATACCGCTGTGTTGCATGGCGCGTATTGGGCTGGGGATTTGAAGCATGCGGGCGAGTTGCGTTTGCGTGTGGCGAAATATGGTGCGACTCCGGAGGATCGGGCTCGTTTGAGAATTCAGTTTGCGTCGGCGAATGAGGCTGACGATCGGCAGGCGCGAAAAGGTTTGGGTGCGGCGAGGAGTCGTCGTGGTCCGCTGCGTGGGGGTTAGTTTTTTTGGGGGTGGCTTGATGCCGTGGATTCCTAGTGTTCAGGGCGAGATCCCTACGCTTGGGTATGAGATTTTGGACTGGATCACGGATAGTCTTGCGGCTCCTGATCGTGCTGATTATGAGCCGTTTGTTCCTTACAAGGAGCAAGAAGACTTCATTCTTCGTTGGTATGCGCTTGATCCGATAACGGGTCGCAGGAAGTACAACCGTGGCGTGTTGGGGCGTCCTCGAGGTTGGGGTAAGTCGCCGTTGCTGGCTGCGTTGGCTTGTGTTGAGGCCCTTGGCCCGGTGGTTCCGGACGGGTGGGATGCGGAAGGGCAGCCAGTTGGTAAGCCTTGGGCTGAGGTGCGGACTCCGTTCGTTCAACTTGCCGCTGTTTCTGAGACTCAGACGAGGAATACGTGGGCTCCGGTGTTGGAGATGCTTCGTGAAGAGGCTCCGATTCATGGGATGGTCACTGGCCTTGATCCGATGGAATCGTTTGTGGCATTGCCTAACCGTGGACGTATGGAGCAGGTTGCGTCGTCGGCGCGAACCATCAAGGGTGCGCGTGCAGTGTTTGCGGTCCTTGACCAGTCGGAGGAGTGGGTTCCGGGTAACGGTGGGGTGAAGCTGGCGAACACGATGCGAGCGAATGCCGCAAAGGTCGGTGGCACGACACTTGAGTCGCCCAATGCGTACATCCCCGGCGAGAACTCGGTGGCTGAGGAATCTGCATCCTATTGGGCGGCGATCCGTTCTGGGCGGGCTATGGATGATGGTTTGCTGTATGACCATCGTGAAGCGCCCGCAGATACGAGCATGGTCGAGCGTGATACCCCGAAAGTGTTCGAGGAAGATGAAGAGCGGTACACGGGGCTGTTGGACGGTTTGCGTGTCGCTTACGGTGATTCGTCTGCGCATCCGGATGGGTGTGTAATCCATCAGCCTCCTTGCGAGCCTGGCCATGTCGATCTGGACCGATTGATTTCGACAATTTGGGATCCGGCTCAGGATGTTCAGCAGTCGCGGTCCGACTTTCTCAATCAGATCACTCATGCATCAGACTCTTGGTTGTCGAAGATCGCGTGGGATGGATGCCTTCGCGAAGACTTGATCGTGTCGCCAGGCGATGCGATTGTGCTCGGTTTCGATGGCTCCCGTGGCCGAGTTCGAGGCAAGGCGGATGCTACCGCGTTGATTGGGTGCAGAGTTTCTGACGGTCATCTGTTCGAGTTGGGCGTTTGGGAGCAGCCTGCTGGCCCGGAGGGAAAGAATTGGGCCCCAAGTCCGCTCGCCGTCGATCGTGCGGTGCGGGACGCGTTCGATACCTACAAGGTTGTTGGTTTCTATGCAGATCCGTCTGGGTGGGCTGATCAGGTGGCCAAGTGGGATGCAGATTTCGCCAGGAAGCTGAAGCTGAAAGCGTCTGCTAAGTCGGCTATTTCGGCGTGGCCGCGTGGCAAGGACACTCGGGTGACTGAGTATGTCGAGCGGTTTAGGGTTTCGGCGGTCAACAAGGAGCTTTCGCACGATGGTTCGCCGTCGTTGGAGAAACATGTTTTGAATGCGCGTAAGCGGCGCACGCGGCAGGGGTACTTGATCTACAAGGCGTACCCGGACTCGCCGGACAAGATCGATGCGGCTTATGCGGCGGTAATGGCTTGGAAAGCGCGGTTGGATGCGGTCACTTCTGGCATCAGCACCAAACGCGGAGGTAAGGGGCGGGTCGTCGCTATGTATTAACTTGTCGCCGAGCCTGACTTAATCAATTTTGGGGTGGGCATGGCTGAATTGTCGTTGAACAAGCTGAATGACGAAGAATCGCATCTGTTTGCGAAGCTGCGGGAGCAACTCTCGGTTTATCAGGCTGCGAATGACATCAAGGGTAAGTATTACGAGGGTAAGTCTCGTTTGCGGGATCTTGGTATTGCGTTGCCGCCGAGTTTGCGTGGTTTCGAGGTGGTTGTTGGTTGGCCTGGTACCGCGGTCGATGTTCTCGAGGAACGTCTTGACTGGGAGGGCTGGGTTTCTCCTGGTGATGAGTTCGATTTGGGCGACATCTATCACGGTAATGATTTGGATGTCGAGTCGTCGATGGCGCATTTGGATGCGCTGATTTACGGGACTGCGTTTGTGGCGGTCTCGACTGGTGCTGCTGGTGAGCCTGGGGTTTTGGTGACTGTGGAGTCGCCGAAGAACATGACGGCGATTTTTTCGGGGCGTACGCGTCGGGTGTCGTCTGCGTTGTCGGTTTCGCGTGATGAGCATGGCCGGATTGAGTCAGCAATGTTGTTCCTTGAGAACGAAACGATTTCGCTGGTTTTGGATACTGGGCAGTGGATTGTGACGGGTCGGGACCCGCATAAGTTGGGTCGTGTTCCGGTTGTGCAGTTGGTGAATCGTCCTCGTTCGGGTGATATTGGTGGTCGGTCGGAGATTACTCGGGCTGTTCGGTATTACACGGATGCTGCGGCGCGTACGGTTATTTCTGGTGAGGTTGCGCGTGAGTTTTATGCGGCTCCTCAGCGGTGGATGATGGGTGCTCCGGAGTCGTTCTTTCAGGATGAGGCTGGTAATACTAAACCGGCGTGGGAGTCCTATCTTGGTAGAATTCTTGCTGTAGAGCGTGATGAGGAAGATAATTTGCCCACGGTGGGTGAGTTCAAGTCTTCTTCGCCTGAGCCGTATATCAATCAGGTTCGTTCTTATTCTCAGTTGTTGTCGGCTGAGGCTGCTATTCCGCCTACGTATCTTGGGTTCGCGACGGATCAGGCTGCGTCTGCGGATGCTATTCGGGCTATGGAGGCGCGTTTGGTGAAGCGGGCTGAGCGGCGGCAGAAGATGTTTGGGCGGGCGTGGACTGAGGTTGCGCGTTTGGCGATGTTGTTCCGTGATGGGGTGGAGCCGAGTGATTTCGGTTCTGTGCGTCCGTTGTGGAGGGATCCGTCTACGCCTACTCGTGCTGCTGCGGCTGATGAGGTTGTGAAGATGATTTCGGCTGGTGTGTATCCGCCGGATTCTGGTGTGACTCGGGATCGTTTGGGGTTGTCGGAGACTGATCAGCGTCGGTTGAGTGAGGATATGCGTCGTGCGCAGTTCTCGCAGATTCTGAATCGGGTTGGGCAGCCGGTGGATCCGAAGGCTGAGCAGTTGGTGTCGCGGAATGTTCCGGTGACTGTCTGATGGCGAGTGCTGCTGAGCGTCGGCTGGTGTTGGATGAGTTGTCGCGGCTGGCGATGGCGGATTTGGTGTCGTTGTGGCGTCAGGTGTCGGTGTTGCCGGCCCCAGAGTTTCGGGCTGTGATGTTGGATGGGTTGTCGGAGATTCTGGCTCCGTACAGTTTTGGTGCGGGGGAGATGGCGGCGCAGTGGTATACGGATTCTGCTCCGGAGTTGAAGTATCGGGGTGTGAATTTCGCTGAGCTTGATGTGGGTGCTGTTCGGGGGTCGACGGAGTGGGCGTTGGCCGCGAAGGGTGATGCTGCTCTGGACCGTTTGGGCGGGATGGTTGTTCGGCATGTTTTCGGGGGTGCTCGGCAAACGACGGCCCGGAATGTTGTGAATGAGGGTCGTGGGGCTGGCTGGATTCGTACGGCGAATGGCAATGCGTGCAAGTTTTGTCAGATGCTTGTGACTCGTTCTGAGACTTTCTATTCGAGCGAGAAAGCAGCTACTCAGGTCGGTTTCGGTGGGGGTGGCCGTGTGCGTGGCAGTCAGGCTCATGGCGATGACTATCACGACAACTGCAAGTGCGGATCCATGGAAGTTCGTCCCGGTAAGTCGCACACTCGACCGTCGTATACGGAGCCTTGGTTTGGTGAGTATGAGGCGGCGCAGAAGTTGGCTGGGGATTTGGATTTTCGTGCGGGGGAGACTGCTACTCAGCGGTTGATGCGGGCGTATCGCCTTCTGTAGGTGATTGTTTCGCGTGTTTTAAGGCCTGCCCAACGATTGGGTGGGCCTCATTTTGTTGGCGTCGTACGTCAACGCAACGATTTGGGAGTGATGTATGTCTGATGTTGTCGAGCCTTTTCTGTCTGATGATCAGGTGACGAAGGTTGCGGACGTCGTGGTCAAGGCGGTCGAGCCGTCTGATGACGAGCCGTTGCGGGAGCCCGGCAAGCGAGCTTTGGACGCTGAGCGTGAAGCGAACCGTGCACTGAAGGCTGAGAAGGCTGAACTTGCGGAGAAGCTGCAGAAGCTTGAGGACCGCGATAAGTCGGAGGAGCAGAAGCGACAGGAAGCGTTCGACGCGGCTGTTGCAGCTAAGTCTGAATCCGATGCTCGCGCTGCTGCTGCCGAGAAGGCTCTCATCCGTTTCGAGGTGGCAACCGACAAGGGCATCCCCAGTGAGCTGGTAGGCCGACTGGTCGGTGAAACCCGCGAAGAGCTTGAAGCGGACGCAGACAAACTTTTGGAATTCATTGGTGAACAGGACAAGCCACGACGGCCCGCACCTGTTGCGACTTTGGGTAACAACTCTGCTGTCAATGATGTCGATAACAATGCCCGCAGCATTCTGCTGGGCTGAACACTTTTTCTTAGGAGCCCTATATGGCAACTCATAACATTTCTGCGCTTGCGGGCGGTTCTGGCGGTTCGAACCTCCTTCCCCGCAACGTGTCTAGCGAGATTTGGGATCTGGCAAAGGAACGCACCATTATCCCTGCGCTGTCTCGTTCGACCTCGATCATTCTCGGGGAGAACACCTTCCCCACTATCACCAAGCGGCCGTCGGCGTCGATTGTTGGTGAAGGCGCGAACAAGCCTGACAGTGAGCTCGAGGTTGGCTCGAAGACCATTCGACCGGTCAAGTCGGTTGTCGGTCTCGAGTTCACCATGGAAGCGATCCTGACTAACCCTGCCGGCGTCCTGGGTCTGTTGCAGACCGAGCTTGGTGAGGCGTTGGCCCGTCAGATTGATCTGGCGATCCTGCATGGACGTGAGGCGTCTTCGGGTGCCGCTCTGACTGGTGGACATGAGTTCATCAACCAGACCACAAACCGTGTTTCGATCAGCGGTGCCGCATCTCATGATGCTGCGCTCTGGGAGGGATACGGCAAGATCGTAGACAAGGGCGGCCGAAGCTTCACCGGTCTCGCGCTTGATCCGCGATTCGTCTATCAGCTGGCGAATGATCGTGACCAGCATGGTAATCGTCGTAATCCGGACATTCAGATCGGTTCGGCTGTTACCTCCTATGCGGGGCAGCCGGTTGCGGTGACGCGTGGCGTTTCGGGCCAGATCGACAACTCGGTGGACACCAAGGTTCGCGGTTTCGGTGGCGACTGGGATGCTCTCGGCTTCGGTTATGTCCTGGACATTCCCGTGAAGCGCATCGAGTACGGTGACCCGTTCGGCAATGGTGATCTTCAGCGCCGCAACTCTGTCGCGTACCTCGCAGAGATCATCTTCGGCTGGGTTGTCCACGACATCGATTCGTTCGTGGCATACGACCAGGGAACTCCGTCCGGTAGCTAGTCGTGTTGGGGCGCAGCGCATGTTGCGCCCCACTGAGGGGTACTGATGGTCACAGTTGACGATGTAAAAAAACGGTGGATCGGTGACTGCCCCTTCGATAACGACTACATCGAAACGCAGATCGCTGACTCGCTAGATGCCATCAGGTCATACGAACCCGCGTTCGATGACATGGTTCCGGACAAGATTCGTCCTGAGCGTGTGACCCGGGTGGTGTGCCGGATGGTGCTGCGACACTTGAAGAACCCTGATGGTGTGCGGCAAGAGCAAGAAACTACCGATGTGACTTCTGCGTCGCGTACGTATGCGGGCGCGGATCCGGGGGCAATCAGCTTCACCGAGGCCGATAAGCGTGAATTGTTCGGGCGCGGCAAGGGTGCGTACACGATCAGCATGGAAGCAGCGGATGTCGGTTACGGAGTGACGTTGCAGGATTATGGGTGGGTTTGATGATTCTTCAACATGCTGAATCTTTCACGGTGTCGGAGCCGATCAGTGGGGGCAAGGATGCGCATCACAATGATGTGGAGACTTGGTCTGATCCGCTGTTGGTGAAGGACGCGACGATTTATCGTGCGCCGGTTGAGGTTTTGGAGTCCGGGCGCAATGAGAAGCGTGTCCACAAGGCTCGGATTACGTTGCGCCGGTGGGTGAATGTGTCCGAGTATGCGGTGGTCCGGTTCGACGGGTTTGCGTGGGATGTGACGCAGCCGCCTCGTAAGGCGAAGAATCCGTATACGGGGTCGGAGTCGTTTCAGCTTGCGGTGTCGAGAGTAGGTGGCTGATGGCTAGGGTGACGGTCACTGACGGGTTGGGTGTGGTCGACGTGTTTGAGGGTGCGTCGGTGCGGTCTGATTCTGATGAGGGTGGTCCTTCGATCCTTGTTGTGACAGGTGAGTCGGGGGAGGTCCGCGGTCTTTACAACGAGGGTGTGGGTTGGTTGAAGGTGTTGGTGGATCATGGCTGACGTGCGCATGGTCCACCACAATGGGGGCTACAAGGCGATGCGATCCGCTCCGGGTGGCGTTGCCATGCTGGAAGCTTTGGCTAATCGAGTGGCGGCGCATGCGGCGGCCGGTGGTGGGAAGTTCGCTGTGGGTTCACGGCAGGGTGTGGCTCGCCCCAAGGGGCGTTGGCGTACCAGTGTGGTGACCGCGGACTATAAGGCTCGTCGTCGTAACGCGAAGGAACATGTGTTGCAGCAGGCGGTGGCCAGTGTCCGGTAGTGCGCGTAAACCTGCGGTGTCTGTTGTGGTGGCGCTGTTGGCGTCGGGGTTGGGTGTCCGTGTCGGTTCGGAGATGCCGAAGGAGCCGTATCCGGACACGTTCGTCCGGGTCAGACGGCTGGGTGGCACGAAACGCAATGTGATCACGGATTATCCGATGTTCACGATTGAGTGGTGGGGGCTGTCGGAGGTTGCTGCGGAGGCGTTGGCCGGCCGGGGAACTGATCTGCTGGAGGATGCACCGGGAGCGTACGTCGAGTACGTGACCGAGGATTCGAGCCTGAGTGAGGCGTGGGTTTCCAGTTTCACCGAAATTGGTGGGCCGGTGTCGAATCGGGATCCGGATGTTCGTTCACATGCGCGCTACACCTCGACTGTCGAGTTGGGCATCTCCACGAGCGCGTAAAAATCAAAATTCTTTTGTGGCTGCACCCATGTCGGGTGTGGCCTCTTTCTTTTTAGGAGTGCCGTATGGCTACTGATACTTCCAAGGTTTATCTTGCGGGCAGCGCGGACGGCCCGAACGCGAAGGGTTTGTTCTATCGCGCACCTGAGGGCACTGCGTTGCCGGTGAGTGCGTTGACTCCGCTTCCTGCGGCGTACGTCTACCAGGGCGGCAACTCGGATGCGGGTTACACCAACTCGCAGTCCCGAGACACTACAAAGATCGCAGATCATGATGGTGAGACTGTTGCGGTTCCGCAGTCTGCGTATTCGGAGACTTTCACCATCGAGGTGATCGAGTCGAAGAATGCGGACACGTTGAAGACTGTGTTCGGTGACGACAATGTCGTTATCACTGCGGCTACACCGACTTCGGGCGCTGAGATCCGTGTCATTCACAATGCGTCGATCCTGCCTCGTTCGGTGTTCGTGTTCGACACCAAGCACGGCAAGGGTGTGCGTCGGCAGATTGTTCCGCTCGGCCAGGTCACTTCGGTGGGTGATGTGACGTTCGTGTCGAAGGATATTGTCAAGTACCCGTTGACGATTGAGTGCTTCAAGTATCTCGATGGGGATAAGCCGGCGTATGTCATTGACATTCTCAATGACGGTGTCGTGTCGGGTTCCTAGTCCCGATTTGTTGTGGCCCCGCTGCTGATTGCAGCGGGGCCTTTGTTGTACCCACCTACTTTTGAGAGAAGCTTATGTCTGCATTTGTTGTGCCCGCGTCGAAGATCCCCGCCCTGATGGAGGATCCGGAGAATCAGTTCGAGTTTCAGCTTGTGGAGGATGGTCCGACGCATGTTCTGCCGAAGTTGGGTTTCTTCCCCCGTAAGACGGTGAAGCATATTGCGTCTGCTGTTGGCGAGAAGGTCAACAGTATTGAGCTGTTTCGTCAGTTGGTTGAGCTGCATGCTCCTGACGCGTTCGAGGCGGTTGATGCGTTGGAGGAGGATCAGGCTGCGGAGTTGGCTGATGCGTGGTTTAAGGCGTCGGAGATCACTGTGGGGGAATCTACGGCCTCGGAAGACTCCTAGACGGTGAGCATTCTGGGGCCGTCGAGTTCGATCTTTTAGCGCATGGGTTTCGGCGGCGTGATGTTGGTACTGAGCGGATGTCGTGGGTTGAGTTCCGCGATTTTGTTCAGAATTTGCCGCCGACTGAGTCTTCGGCGTTGTACAGGTCGAGGTTTCCGAATTCGTGGTGGTGGAAGACGGAGTACGACTTCATGGCTGCGCAACTGTTCTCGTTGCAGGCGGCGAATTGGCAGCGTTCGGGCGGTTCTGGTGATAAGCCTGAGTTGGTGTCTCGTCCTCGCGAGGACGGCGATGTGGCGGCTGTCGATGATGATGCGATGCCGTTGGAGGATCTGCGGGACTTTTTCGCGCAGGTTCAAACGGAGACGGTAGAAGCGCCGAAACCTGTTGTTGCGGTGCGGAAGAAGGCTGTCAGGTTGACGGTCGATGATGTGGTTTTGATTAAGCAGTTGTTGGCGGAGCGGGTTCCGCAGAAAAGTATCGCGGCCGAGTTCGGGGTCTCGGTTGGGTGCATTTCGAGTATTTGTCGGGGCCGTACGTGGGCTCACGTTGGGGGTGAGTGATGCCTGGTATTGAGGTAGCAACTGCATATGTGTCCATGGTCCTTTCTACGAGAGGAATGCCGGCGCAGATCAATTCGGCGTTCAAGGACGCAGGTAAGGGTGCAGATAAGGCTGGCGAGTCGATGGGCTCGAGTCTTGCGTCCGGGTTGTCTAAGACGTTCATGGCGGGTGTTGCGGCGACAGCTGCGGCTGGTTCGTTGGCGATTGGTACGGCCCTTACTAAGGGTTTTCAGCGTCTGACGGCGATTGATAATGCTGAGGGCAAGCTTGAGGGCCTTGGGCACACAAGTCTTGGCACCGCGAAGATTATGGAGTCTGCCCTCGCCTCGGTGAAGGGCACATCGTTCGGCCTCGGTGAGGCTGCGACGATTTCAGCGTCTGCTGTTGCTGCGGGCATCAAGCCGGGTAAGGATCTGACGCGCTATCTGTCGATCACTGCTGACGCGGCAACCATTGCTGGTACGTCCATCGAAGAGATGGGCGCGGTCATGAACAAGGTTCAGACGAAGGGTAAGGCGTACACCCTTGATCTGAATCAGCTTGCTATCCGCGGTATTCCGATCTATCAGATGTTGGCGAAGGAAATGGGTGTCTCGCAGGAGGCGCTCACGGACATGGTTGCTGAGGGCAAGGTCGACTCGGCTACTTATCTGGCGGCGATCGAGAAGAACTTGGGCGGCGCGGCACGCGCAGGCAATACGGTGTCGGCTGCTTGGGCGAACACGATGGCCGCAATGGGGCGTCTTGGTGCTGGCGCTTTGAAGCCAACGTTCGGGCGAACTGCGGATTGGCTTAAGGGCATCACGAGCGGCATCGACATCATAACACCGAAGGTGTCGCAGTTTGCGGAGGTTTTGGATCACCGGATCTTCAACATGGGCCTGCCTCGGTTGAAGAAGTTCGGCGAAGAGGCCAAGACGGCGTTCGAAGGTTTCATGGACGTCAACGGTGGCGCTATCACCAATAATTGGGACCGCCTGAAGCAGGCGCTGTCTGATATTGGTGACACTGCTTCACGCATTGGTACGCCGATGTTGGCGATTGGCACTTCATTGGCGAAGGCGCAAGCGGCGTTGGGCGTTGGCGTGTGGTCAGTGTTTTTGAACGCGCTGGAGTCGGTTTCAACGATTCTGAATGTGACGTTGGTTCCGGTTCTGAACGGCTTGTCGTCGTTGATGAACAACAATCAGGTTGCGGTTACTGCACTTGCCGCGGCGTTCCTGCTGTTTAAGACGGTGCCGGGGATTATTGCGCGGATCGCTCCTTCGATGGCAAGTTTGGCGGCTCAGTCTGCGGCTGGTGTTAAGCCTTTGACTGCGTATCAGCGGGCTTGGCAGTCAACTGGCACTGTTATAAATGGCACGCGGGGAGCGTTTTCCCGATTCTTCGCTGATGTCCGTTCGACGCCGGCTGCGCTGGGTGCTACGACCGGATACTCAAGGCTTTTCAGCTCAACAATCCTCACTGCCGGGGAGCGCACACTTGGGTTGACGCAGCGGTTGACAGCATCTAATACCGCTCTCGGGCGGATGGGTTCCGCGTACCAGGGCGCTGTTCCGCGCGTGCAGGCATTCACTGCGTCGCACCGCGCGGCGGCGGAGCAGATGAAAGCTCTTGCGTTGCAGACGAAGGGGTTCACTTCTGCTGACGCTATCGCGCGCCAGGCATACCATGGAACGGCTGGGGCAATTGGCCGCATTGGTGTGGTCGCGGGTGGTGTCGGAGCGTCTGGCATGTCCGCCCTGGGGTCAACCCTGCAGGGTGTTGGCAAGGGATTCGGTGCGCTGACAGGGGCCTTGGGTGGCCCGGTCGGTGTGGGCATTATGGCTGCAGCCATTGCCATTCCAGCGCTCATTTCGTCGGCGAAGAACTGGGATGCTCAAGCGAAGATTACCGAAAAGTTTTCGGACAATGTTGCGGTGTCGCAGCGGAAGATGGCTCGTGCGTTCACTGAGTCCAAGGGCGCAATGTCGGACGGTGTGCTGGCGCAGACGCAATCTCAGGCCGAGTCACTGGTTTCAAAACTTGAGGAGTCCGCAAAGGCTGCACCAGGTTTCTGGGACAAGGTTCTTGGTGCAGGGAAAAACGTTGTCGAGAACCGTGGACAACTCACTTGGGCTAGCCTTACTAATGGTCAAGCGTCAGACGAGCTTGATGAGCGCAAGCGTCAGGCTGAAGCAAGCAAGTTGACGCTCGATTCGATGAAAGATCTAGGGATCGGCGCGGACGAACTCAGTAGCGCTCTTGCTGGCACCGATGGTCAATGGAAGTCGTTCTATGACACCCTGGCGTCGAATAAGGGCGTTTCGGACGAAACGCTGGCAGGGGCCCGGGATCTAAAGTCCGGAATGGACAGGATTCGGGACGCGGCTAAGAATGTTTCGCCTGGAATCTATGAAATCGCTGAAGGTTTCAAGGTCCTTGGGGATGCAGCTTCAACTACGTCTCAGAAGGCCTCGGCGTTCAAGTCGGTAATGGACGCTATTGCTGGTGTTCCGCCTGATCTTGGCAATGCAATGTCTTCGTACAATCAGGTGATTCGCGAGGCGAAGAAGCTGATCGAGGAGCCGTGGGATGTTTCCAAGGGCGCTCTGGGAAGCGCGCTGATTGGCGCTAACGGCATGGTGGACACGGCAACTGAGAACGGCGAATCGGTTCGCCAGACAATCCAGGGCATCCGTGCTGAAGCTATTCAGTTCGTGTCCGCTGGCGGTGATGTCAACGAGGTTGTCGCAAAGAATGCCGATCTGTTCAAACAGTTGGGCGATTCAGTCAACTGGACCGATGAACAGCTCGCCGGAGTCCTCGAGAAGGAAGGTTACCTCGAGCGCGTTCTGCATGCTGGCGCGGCGCTTCAGGGCTTGGACGATGTTACCAAGGGCATCGGCATGGTTCAGGCGGCTATGGACGGGATTGAGCCGGGTAAGCCGAGAGTCATTCCTGTTCAGTTGTTGAATGACAAGCTTGTTCGCGACACGCTTGAGGGTTTGGGCGTCAAGATCGAAGAGATCGACAACGGCGCAAACTTCCGGGTGACGATGGACGACCGGGCCTCAGACAAGGTTGATGAGGTAGTCAAGAAGGCGCAGGGTATAGCGGCGCTCCGGGCGACAGTCGGTATCGATGCTGACACAAACAAGTTCGACCTAAAACTTGGCGATTCAAAGAACTTCATTGCACTGCTCAGCGGCATGGAGGCGAAGCCTGGGGCCGACCTGAACCTTGACAAGTTCAAGAACGCCAAGCAGCTAACGGTTGATGAGTTGGCTGATCTGTCAACGAAGTTCGCCGACCCGAAGGCATTCCTCGAAGGTGTCACGAAGTTCCTCACCGATGCGGGGATGCTTAAGAGTTCTCTTGATGCGCTTCCGGATAACAAGACTGTCACCACGACGCTGAAGACGATTCACACGGAGTACTGGGAGTCGCGCGGTGTTCCATCCGATCAGGCTCCGCGCATTTCGGGGCCCGTTCCGGTGGGTGGCCGATACTTCGGTGCTCGTCTTCCTCGGAACTCCTATGGTTCGAGACTCCCTACTGTTGGGCCAGGCACTGACACTGTCGACGGCATTCTCGGCGTGGGGCGTGATGGTGTCCCGACCACGTGGGTGGACAAGGGCGAATGGATCATCAACGGGAAGTCCTCAGAGAAGCACAACAGGCTTCTTGCGGCGATTAACCGTGATGATCCGCGGTTGAAGAATCTGCCTGGTTTCGCGGAGGGTGGCCGCAACGGTATTCAGGCTGCACTGTCTGCGGGTAAGTCTGTGGATGGCAACACCTACTTGTGGGGTGCCACGGGTCCGGAGCGGTTCGACTGTTCGGGGTTTGTGGGCTGGTTGCAGCAGATCGTCATGGGCGTCGTCGGTTCGGTGAAGCGGCTGTACACAACGCACGACCTGATGGGGTCGAGTGGTGTTGCTGGTTTGCAGCCCGGTTTGGGGCCTGCGGGGACACAGTTCCAGGTTGGTGTCTCTGCCGATCATATGGCGGCAACGATCGCTGGTCACTCTGCGGAGTCTGGTGGCGCTCATGGCACGTCGGGCATTGATGGCGGTCGGGCGAATGCTCAGTCCTCGCATCTTCCGAAGAAGTGGCATCTGCCGAACTCGGAAATCGCTGACTGGGTCGAAGGTTCCTCGACGAGTGGTGGTTACAGCTACGACTCGAAGAAGAAGGTCGAGTGGACTGAGAAGAATCAGCTTGATTTGGAGTCTGCGACGATCGCCATTCAGCAGGCGAAAGAAGCCCGCGACAAGGTGTACGCGAACTCGAAGAAGTCGCAAGCCGACCGCGACCAGGCCGACAAGCGAGTCCAGAAGGCTGAGCAGCGTGTCATTGATCTTCAGAAGAAGAAGGATGATGCGGCTGCCGGTAAGGATGCGTATGACGGTCCCGCGCCTCAGGCACCTGAGATGGAGCGCATTTTCTCCGATGATGAGGCTGAGCGTCTGGAAGCTCAGATGCAGGTTGACGATGCGGAGTTGCGCCGCAACGAGGTGTACGCCGACCTTGACGCATCTGAGAATGATCGAACTCGCGCGGATATCGCTTTGCAGAAGGCTCAGAAGAATCTCGAAGAGGTTCTGAAGGGCAAGAAGGAAGGCGACAAGGATTATTCGCTGAACGGCATCATGAAGCGATTCGCTCACAGTGTCGTTGATGCGGGGTTCTCGGCGTTGGAAGGCCAGGACTACTTCGGGTTGATGCAGTCTCGTTGGTTCACAACGGATTGGCAGACGCTTGCGGGCGATCCTGTGATTCCGGCGAACTCCTCTCAGGCTGATATTGATGGTCAGACTGGCGGGATGCCTTGGTACGAGCGGTTGTTGCGTGATGGTGAGTTCACGGATGAGGCGCGTGTGGCGACGGGCCTCGAAGAGGACAATCCGTTGGTTGATTGGGTGTTGCGGGCTCGGGAGATGAAGGCTCCGAAGGTTTTCGACAACGGTGGTTGGTTGTTGCCGGGTGAGTCGGCTATCAACTTGTCTACGAAGCCTGAGCCGATTTTCAACAGTCCTGCGCAGCTCGGCAAGTTCATGGGCGGTGACGGTTTGAAGCCTGCACAGCCTGCGGTCAATGACTACAGCGTCCACTTCCACGGCGATGTGAGTACCCGTGACGATGCGGAATTGGTGAGCAAGCTGCGGTTCGAGCAGAAGCGCATGGTTTACGGACTCACCGGGGGGTGACAATTGGCTGGAACACTGATAGAGCTGGAAAGCTATACAGGAGAATGGTTTACGCTCCTCGGTCCCGCGAAAGGGGATCGGGGAGTTTTTTTGGATCAAGAACCGTCCGGGTTCTATGACGAAGAGCCGATTGAGGCGATCTACAACAGTCACGCATTCGAGCTGGGTGCCACGTTCGGCGGTATCCGGGTCAACAAGAAGGACGTGCTGTTCAAGGTTCATGTGAAGGACACGAAGGATGCCACGTGGTTGGAAAACAATTCTGCGTGGCAGCGGGCGTTGTCGTTCACGAAGGATTCGAAGCTGTGGATCGAGACTGACGGTTCTCGCAGGTATTTGAAGATCCGGAAGTTCAAGTCGAATGAGTTGACGCCGAAGATCGATCCGAACAAGGTGCAGTACGGCCTGGTTGTGATGACTTGTGTTGCGCCGTATCCGCGTTGGATCGAGGACGATGGCGAGTTCCTGTGGACTGCGCAGACTGATTCGTTGAACGGGACGACGTGTTGGGGCACGTTCCCGGTGAAGAACCCGACCGACACTGAGGTGTGGTTGAAGTACGAACTGCAGGCGTATCCGGGTGCCGAGTACATTTTGCCGGATTATTCGTTCGGGGACAACAGACTTCGCCGGAAGGTGGAGGACGCGAACAAGCAGATCACGTTAGCGAAACTGTTGGCCGGCGAGCACCTGTTGGTGGATACGGATGAGTCGCCGGATTTCGGGCAATTCAACTCGTCCATCGACACCCAGTTTTACATCCGCATGAAGGGTAAGACGTTCACGTATCCGATTCCTGCGGGTAAGAAGCGGACGTTGTTGCCGATTGGTGTGAGGTTCGCGCCGGCTGGTGTCGGGGTGAGGATTCGTACTCCGAAGACGTGGTCGAGTTCGTTGGTGCTGCCATGACTTCGGTTGCGACGATCGATTTCGATGCGGTGTTCGGTGAGATTCGGGCGCGTTTGGAGGATGAGCGTGAGGCGCGGTTGCAGCCTCCGCTTGTCCGCTTGTGGGATGGCGATTGGAATCTTCGCGGTGTTGTGAAGCAGGAGATTTCGGGGAGTTTTCAGTACATCGATAATGAGACTGGCACTGGTGTTTTAGATTTGCCGCTCGAGTATTACTTGTCGAAGTGGCTGATTGATGTTGAGGCTAGGTCGACGACTGGTGTTCACGTCACGGTTGATAAGGATGGTTCGCGGTGGGCGGGCCGTATGGGTTCGTGCAAGATCATCAAGGATGAGAGTGGGCGTAAGTTCGTTCGGTTGATGTTCCGGCATGACTTGGAGGAACTGAAACATCTGCTGGCGTACAGCAATCCGTGGTTGCCGCCGGAAATTCAGTTTCCGCGTTTGTGGGTGCTTTTCGGGCGTGCTCGTTGGGCTTGCAAGACAACGCTTTTGGTGAACATTATGCGTGTCGAGTCCTCGATTTGGGCGTTGCCTGATGATCCGATGGATCCGACGAAGTGGAACAACTTCAATCAGTCGACGTGGTCGATGGTGGTCAAGCCGGATCTTGAGCCTGACAATAGTGTTGGGGCGCTGGTTCATTCTCGTTTCAAGAATATTTTTGAGGCGACGAAGAATGTTGTGGCTGATGCTCAGTTGTCGTGGGAGGCTCGGCGGTACCTCGATGGCGATCCGCCTCCGTTCCCTGGCGCGAATTTGCGTCATGGGTGTTTGGTGTTCGATCTGATCGACAAGTCGGGCTGGAACACGGGTACGTCGTTCGGCGGCAACCTGTTCTCCGGTTTGGGGTTTGCTCGGACGAATATCGGTTCGGATGGTTTGACGGAAAGCATTCAGACGCTTCCGGATCCGAACATGCCGGATGTTGCGTTCACCCCTGGTTTCAAGGGGTCTTCGCCTGCTGTTCCTGCCGTGATCTACCGCGAGGGTGATCATACGGGGATCCAGTCGTCGGAGTGGGAACACATTCCTGCCACGGATGTTGGTGTGGTTGCGGGTGGCCACTCGATGCCGGGCGTCAATGAGTTGATTAAGGCCACGGTGGTCATGCTAGGGGATCTCACGGCGATGATTCCGGGTGTTCCGCCGATGGGTGGTGTCGCTGATGCGATTTTGGCTCCGCTGTACACGGATGTGTTCATGGCGTTCGGGAAGTGGAAAAGCCCTGCGCGAGCACAGAAGTTGGGTTGGTCGCACTATCACGAGAAGTGGGCTGACGGCGCTGACACGGCGTACACGTTGGCGTGGCTGTTGGCGATGCGTACGGGCATGTGGGAGACGCGGGAACGTTACCGGTACACGTTGACTGTCGCTGATGGTGCTCAGGGCTGGTTTGTTGGCCAGCGCGGGCACGGGCACTTCTTCATTGGTGACCGGATCGGTTCAACGATTATCGGTTGTCCTCCAGGAGTTATTTACGTTGACCGTGTTTCGGAGTTGACGTTGTCCTGGGATCGGGGAAAGACGCCTTCGTGGGCGATCGTGATTGGTGAGCGTGAGCCTGAGGATCCGATTCGTAAGGCGTTTGAGAAGTTGCAGGATTTCATTGGAATGCTAAAAGACTTGGGGGTCTTGTGAGTTACGCGACGTTCGAAAGCTGCCAGCCTGCGGAGGGTGAAGATCCCGATCCTCGGAACATCTTTCAGTGGGCTCTGCAGTCGATGCCTTTCGCTGGGGCTACGCCGTTGTTAGTGCAGCCTCAGGTTCGGCCGGAGTGGTCGGAGATGTTGTGGGATCTTGGTTTCCGTCATCATGCGGATTTGGCGACGAAGCGGATTGTGCCTCCGATGCGGGGGCAGCGTAATTCGTTGAATGGTGCTGTTGCGTTGGTGGGTGTGGATGAGCCGGATCCTGCTCCTGAGGTGATTCAGGATCCGGCGACGTTGACTGTCGAGGGGCAGGAGGCGCAGTTGGAGGAGTACCGGAAGCTGGGGCGACTGCCTGCGGTTGCTCCGAGTGTTGAGGGTGCTGAGGTGATTTCGGGTCCGTTGTTTGATCCGTCTGAGCACACGGTGTCTGCGGTGAATGGCTATTTGTTGGCTCCGATTCCGGTAGTTGAGAAGCGGCGTGTGATGGCTGCGGAGATGGCGTCGAAGAAGCCTCGGCAGGGGATCTTGAATGCGCCGCAGAATAGGGGTTTGTGATGGCTGCGAAGTTTTGGCCGTTGGAGCGCGGACTGGTGGTGACCTCAGGTTTCGGTTCGCGTTGGGGGACCACTCACTGGGGTACGGATTTCGGTAAGGATGGTGGCTCTGGTGGGCTGCCGGTGTTCGCGGTTCAGGGTGGCACTGTTGTGAACGCTGGGGCGGCGTCGGGGTTCGGTCAGTGGGTTGTGGTGGATCATCCGACTGCTGACGGATCGGGAACGACTGTGTATGGGCATGTGATCCCCGAGGTTGGGGTTGGTGCTCGTGTTGAGTCTGGTCAGCGCATTGCTCGTATCAATCCTGTGAAGGGTGCGGGGAACGGCAATGTTGATCCGCATCTGCATTTGGAATGGCACAGGTCGGTGTGGTCGGCGAACGGTGCGGACCGTATGGATCCGCTGCCGTTGTTGGATGGTGCGTCGTATCCCGGTGAGGGTGCGCCGAAGCCTGAGGTTGGGGGTGAACGGGTGACGTTCTTCGGGATTGATATTGCGTCGTATCAGGCTGGTTTGGATATGTCGCGGGTGAAGTCTGAAGGCTTCTCATATGTGATTGCGAAGGCAACTGAGGGTGCAAGTTACACAAATCCTGAATACCGCCGGCAGCGTGATGGGGCTCGGGCGAACGGACTGTTGTTCGGTTCGTATCACTATGTGAAGTCCGCGGATTCGGCGCGGGCGCAAGTTGACCGGTATGAGTCGGTTGAGCCTGACCGGAGTATTCCGGTGATGCTGGATCACGAGTTGTCGTCTGGCGATGCGGGTGTTTTGCGGGCGGTGTTCGCAGAGTTCGTTGCTCGCGGTTATCGCGTGAATTTGGTGTATCTGCCGCGTTGGTATTGGTCTGGGCATATCGGTTCACCCGATCTTTCGGGCTTGCCGCCGTTGATGGCGTCCAACTATGTGACCGGTGGCGGTTTCGCCAGCGTCTTGTACGACAGGGCGGGTGGCGACAGGTCTGCTCGTTGGGATGGCTACGGCAACAACAGTGTTGCGGTGTTGCAGTTTTCTGATCAGGGCCGTGTGGCTGATTACTCGTTGGATGTGAATGCCTTCCGGGGCACAGTGGAAGATTTGGCTGCTCTGTTTGGGGTGGCCCCTTTGGAGGTTGTTATGTCTCTTGCGGACGAAGAGTTGGGGAAGTCGTTCCCTTCGCGGTCGATTTATCGTGATCATGATCAGGTTGTGGATACGTTGGCCGGGTTTGTGCTGAACATGGACGCACGTATTCACGAGGATTTTGTTGTGGCTCAGGCGAAGTTGGGTGTTCCTGAGTATGTGGAGAAGGTTCGTCGTGTGGCGGCGAATGGTATGGCTGGTGTGGGTGATCAGGATTCGAAGAATCGCGCTCAGGCTGTGTTGGATGGGTTGGCGGTGAGCGATGTCTGAGGTTACGCAGGTTGCGTATCCGTGGCGGGCGACGGTGCGGACTGGGTTTCAGGTCGGCGTTGCGCTGTTGACACTGATCCCGGTCGTTCTTGTCACGTCGGGCCTTTCGTTGACTGTGGTGGGTGGGCAGATCATTGCTGTCACCACGGCTGTTGCGAAGGTGATGGCGTTGCCTCAGGTGAATGCGTTCATCGATCGGTTTGCGCCGTGGCTCGCGGCTGAGCCGGTACCGATCACGGCGAAGCATCGGGCGGTGTGAGTGAATCCGCCCGAGATGCATCCTTTGGTGATCTTGGCGGGGGTGATCGCGGCAGTGTTGGCTACTGTCGCGGTTATCGTCTCAAAGGCGAAGGAGATTGCCGCTCCGATTGCTGTGTGGTTGTCCAGCATGGAAGAGCGAAGGATTCAACGTCAGGCACGGATCGAGGCTGCTGCACGGATCTTGAATGATGCTCGGGTGGATACCCTTTCGGTGCAGGTTCGTGGTTTGGCTGGGCAGTTGGATGAGGCGTTGCGGGAGATTGTGTCGTTGCGTGCGGAGTTGCATGCGGAGCGTTCTGCCCGTGAGCGGTTGGCTGAGTTGGAAGCCGAGAATGCGGTGTTGCGGACTCGGGTGAGTGGTCTTGGGGGTGATGGATTGTGACTACGCCTGGTGCGCCACCACCTGAGGGTTCTCTTGTTAAGGGTGGCCGCTATTCGCAGGATGTTCCGAAAACTGAAGACGGCGTTATGGCGTTGGTCAAGGGGCAGACGACCATCCCGTGGCAGCGCACCCAGAACAAGTTCCGGGTGAATGGCCGAGCGCTAGAGGAAGATTTGCGGCTGGTCAACAAGCACGAAGGTGAAATAGGTGAACTGATTGACGCCTATAAGCAGTTGATCCTTCAGGGTGAGGCTCAGGTGTTCACCAAGTCTGGCATGTATCGAAAGTCTGAGGGCTGCGTGTCCATCGAGGTCATCATGATCAGCGGTGGTGGCGGCGGAGGCGCGGGCAAGTGGGACATTCGCGGCGGAAACTGGCAAGGCGGCGGCCATGGTGGCGGTGGCGGCGGTGAACTGTACGCGAAGATTCCGGCCATGCTGTTGCCAGATGAGATGTTGGTGGAAGTTCACTGGGATGGCCTGGGTGCCGGCGGTGTCGGCTCTGAAGCGTCCGGCACTGGCGGCGGTACCGTGAAGTTCGGCAATGTTCTTACTGCGGTGGGCGGCGTTGGAGGACTGGGCGCTAACGGCCAACTCCGACCGGCTGCAACTGGAGGCACTGGACTGATCGTCGGCGGCACTGGCGGTTTGGGCTGGGTTGTCAATGCGGACAATACAGAGTCTCCAAATGGCCGCGGAACGGTAGGCGGAAACTCTACTTACGCTGGCGAATTGAGGGGCGGCGGCGGAGGCGGGGGTGGAGGCTCACCCTTTATCGGATACTCCTGGCGAGGAGGCACGGGGGCAGCTTTCCCTGGCGGCGAACCTGGATTCGATGGAAGTTCACCGGCACAGATCATTGCAACCGGCGGTGGCGGTGGTGGCGGTGGAACTGACGCCCGAAGGAATGGCGGCAACGGCGGCTGGCCTGGTGGTGGCGGCGGTGGCGGTTGCGGCGGGACGCTCGCCAGTAACAACGGCAACGGCGGAAACGGCGCATCTGGTGTCGTCTACATCATTGAGCGGATGACGTAATGCCTCACGTCGAATTGAAAATATTTGGAGAGAACGGAATTTGGGTCAAGCCTCCACGTCTGTACGCTGTGGAATTCGTGTGCCGTGGTGCGGGCGGTGGCGGTAGCTTGCTAGCCGGAACGGGTGCTGGTCATGGCGGTGGTGGCGGTTCTGCTACTCGCTCTCTACGTAGGGTCCTCGCGTCTGACTTGCCAGACTTTCTGGAAGTTGCGGTAGGCCAGGGCGGCGTTGGTGGACGCCCTGGCGGTAATCGAAATGGCGCGGACGGCGGAGAATCGCAATTCGGCGACTTCATTGCCGCTGGGGGAGGAAAAGGCGCAACCACTTCGGGTCCAGGCTCGGGAGGGATCGGCTCGTTCGTTGGTGCTAATGGCGGCGCTGGGGGCCAACGGGGCCGGGACGCGGTATCGAGCAAGCGGGACATGTTCACTGGCGGGGCGGGTGGCGGCGGTGGTGGTCAGCCTGGCGGTTCCGCTGGTTGGCGGTTCCCTGGCGAAGGTGTTCCGACTGCGGGCAATAACGGGATCGGCTGGCGTATGTGGTGGCAGGTTCTCAGCTCTGGGTGCGGTGGCGGTGGGGCCACTTCGTCTACGTCTGGCATGGCTGGGGCTGGAGGTTTCCCCGCTGGCGGTGGTGGCGGCGGAAACGGGAATGTGCCAGCTGGCAACGGCGGGAATGGTTGCGTCACGGTCATTGAGTACATCTACGATGAAAGGTAGTGGCTGCGTGGACAAGGTCGCGAAGGTACTGGTTGACGACTACAAGGGCGCACCGGGTAGGGCGAGACTGTTTCGATTGTCGCACACTCTGGATGGGTACGACGAGGTTCTGATTTGGCTTCAAGATGCTATCGGCCCGATGGGCCCTGAGGTGAATGTGGTTGGCACCAACCTCATTACGGGTAGCCCTAAGTTGGGTTTTCCGCTTCCGGGTTCGTGCAAGCTGCAGCACATGGTCGATTTTGAGGACGCCTGTGTGTGGGCGCTGGCGACTGCTGGCGGATACACGATGGAAGCGGCAGACCTGGAACCGGAACCTGATGAAGAGTTGTTTTCTCGTGTTCTGCGCGTGTACGAGGTCGCGTACAAACTTGATGTGCCTTCAACTCGCGTTATCGAGGCGCTGGAAGCTGTTGGTGTTGAGGGTAAGACGCCGAATTCGAATGTTGAACCTGTGGACGCGGTGCGTGTCCGCGACTACCTGAACGGGGTGACGGATGGCTGACATTCGCAAACCAACACCGAAGGGCGCATTGAATCTGCCCACGGTGGGAGATTTTGTGTACTGGTACGCATTCGAGGACGGTACAGAGTTTCCATCCGGGACTCAGATGTACATTCTGCTGGGTGATCCTGAGGACACACAGTTGAAGTGGGAGTTCGCAATTAGCGGTGATACGGCGTCGATCAAGATCGAATCCGATGTTGTCGCGACGATTGCGGCTGGTACGAAGTATTGGTTGATGTTGAAGGACACGACTACTAGTCCGACGACTGAGTTGCAGACTGGTGCTGTGAAGAAGGTGAACGCATGATTCTGGTTGGTAGTGACGGTGACCGAATTGTGTTGGGGGAAGAAGCTACCGGCGGTGGAGGGCTGCTGGTTCCTTCCCCTGGACGCCCCGGCAACAAGGGAGACAAGGGCGATAAGGGTGATACCGGCCCGAAGGGTGATACTGGCGCTGACTCCACAGTGCCTGGCCCGCGGGGCATTCAAGGTGTGCAGGGTGAGCGCGGACCGAAGGGTGATACCGGTGCAGATTCGACTGTTCCGGGGCCGAAGGGTGATCGTGGTGATATCGGCCCTAAGGGTGACAAGGGTGATACAGGAGCTGATTCCGTCGTCCCTGGCCCTAAGGGTGACAAGGGAGATCAGGGGGAGCGTGGACTTCAGGGTGAGGCTTCCACGGTTCCTGGCCCGAAGGGCGACAAAGGCGATCCTGGTGGAGTGACCACTGTTGGTGGGTTCGATGGCGTAGTCACCAAGGCGCAGCTTGGCATAGACCAGGTCGACAACACCCGAGATGCAGACAAACCGATTTCCGATGCAACACAAGGCGCTTTCGACTACATGAGTGCCGCGTTCGGCACAATCATTGGCGACATCAACACCGACCTGACGACGAAGGCTGACCTGGACAACAATGGGAAGGTTTTGGCCGCGCAGATCCCAGCTGAGGCACGCGCATCATTTCGTGGTGTGACGTACTCCGAAGCGGGAATGATCACTCTCGGTGGTGAGCGCGGCGACTGGTGCACTCGTGGTGATCGGGGAACAGATTTCCGGTTGATCGCGAATCCTGCGTCGGTTCCGACGAACTGGTTGGAGGCTACTTATCCTGCTTCGCCGGTTTCTTCGGTGAATGGCAGGACGGGTGCGGTCGATACGTCTTCGGCGGATATTACGGATGCTACGGCGGTGGGCCGGAATGTGTTGAAGGCTGCTGATGCTGCTGCTGCGCGTTCGGCGATTGGTGCAGGTACGGGCAATGGAACGTCGAACCTTGCGATTGGGACGACCTCCTCGACTGCGATGCGTGGTGACGCTAACCAGTTCGTGACAGTCCTGCCAACCTCGGGTCAGATCGCTGGCGTTATCTATCACGTGACGGAGTGAGCGATGTCTGCATACGTTTGGAGCGGTAGCGCGTTCAAGAAGGTCAATCGTAAGACGATGTGGACCGGCAGTGCGTGGAAGGACATCAAGTCCTCGCACCGCTGGACAGGCTCGGCATGGCAAACGATCTACTCGTCGTTCTCTCAAGTCAGTATGACGAAGAACGGCGATCAACAGCTCGCGGCGTCGGCGTGGACGGAAGTTGGCCCATGGTCGCCCGGATCAAACTCGACTGTCACAGGCAACGCATTGCGGGTCAACGGCTCGGGCAACGCCACAATTCAGGTTGGTTCCGAGTGGCCGACGTCCACTTCGGTGAAGGATTGGCGGGTGCTCAAGAACGGCACTGTCGTCTGGACGAAGGGATCCGGGACAGGTTTGACGTTGGCGGACACATTCGCTCTCGCGGTTGTCGACGGAGACCTCCTCACATGCGAGGCATGGAACAGCTCAGGCGTGGCGGCGAACCGCATCGTCAAGACCGGCGCGAACACGTATCTGCGTGTCGTACCGGCCTGAGACAATCGAGGGTATGGCTTTCGAACCTGACCCCGACACCGGCCAACCCGGCACTGTGAAACTCGCTGACGGACGCTGGGCGTACCGCTGGAAAGATGCACCGGACGCTGAGCTGATCTACATGAAGCGACCGGAAAGGCCCGCAGATTCTGCGGTGTGAATGTTTTGGCCCCAACTGTCCTCGCGGATGGTTGGGGCCAATTTTTTTGTGCCTTTTTCAGGTTAGTCAAGACCCTCGACGGTCACAAAACTGTAACGGTTTATTATTCACGCTCATGCATGACCATAAATAGCATGCCTTGACCTGCATTTATTAGCGATCGAGATAACAGTCATGAATCGGGTGTCAGCTACACTTACTACTAAGCGTTACCGAGTCTTGAACAACCCCACGAAGAACGGCCACGAAGTGGTTCCACCAGGATAGCTTATGGGGCTCTGCCCCAAACCCCGCCCAGTCATGGCCCTGGGACGGCCTAGCCCACTGCACTGAAAAGACGCGCAGTGGGCGATAGGTTAACGATCTTCGATCTTCTAAAAAACCATCGCCCGTAGGGTGATAGCGCGAAGCGCGGTCGCTCTTTGATCTCGGGTGACATTTAGCCGAGTTTGGCGGGCGGGAAGTCGCCGTACACACCACGATCCTCACCCTGCAGATATGCAGCGTTCTGATTCACGGCCCTCGCGAGAAGTTCGGCTCGTTGCTGCTTCGCGAGTTTGTGTCCTTCGCGGTTGATGTCGATGAAGGTTTTCGCGAATGTCCCCACCAATACGACGCCGATGATTGCGGCGAATACGAGCAGGATTGTGAGCCAGTTCGCGGCGATGGCGAGGAACACGTTTTTGATGAGGACGAGCGCGATGAGCGCGGCCACGAACCCAACAACAACCTTCATGGCTTCCTACTTCCTAACTTTATCTGTGTGTTCAGGGCAAAGGAACGCGATTGCGGACCCAACCAGAGACGCTGATTCTTCTAGGGTGAAAACACCATCTGATGTGCGAAACATGCTTATCGAGACACTGCTTGGGGTTTCGCCCTTTGTGAGCATTTCGCATGCATTGTTGCCGAGGGCTATTCCAATGTCGCGCGATCCGAATGGGACATCGGTGGCATAAAGCATGGAGATGTAGTCATCTTCATTGTTCTGGTTTGACTTGGTTGCTGGGGCCGCTTCGGCGGTTGTGGTGATGGTTGCGACTGCGACGGGGTCTTTGCTGTTGCTGCATCCGCCGGCGAGTAGCGCGAGGCTGATAGCCGCTACGGCGGCGAATGTCTTGTTCATGCGCTTTTACTATCACATGACTCTGGCGTTGGATACTGGTCGGTCTGTGGTGCCCCCAGTAGGACTCGAACCTACGACCTACTGATTAAAAGTCAGCAGCTCTACCAACTGAGCTATAGGGGCTCGGTCGTAGATGCTAGCGGAACGAACCGCTTTGGCGGAAATTCAGTCACCGAGGATGTCTGTGACGGTTGCCGCGAGGGTTCGCGCCTCGTCGTCGCTCAGTAGTAGTTGGAGGCCGCCCCATGCGAGGAGGACGGCTTTGCCTTCCATGCGACTGACTGCGGGTTCGTTGTGTTCGAGGTCGAATGTTGCAAGCATGTGTGCCCCTCGTTGGTTGTGCCCCACGTTTGCCCCACGTTTGGGGTGTTTGGGCTGGTCAGTTGGTGTATACCTGCGGATTAAAAGTCCGTAGCTCTACCAACTGAGCTATAGGGGCGCGGCGCAGAGTCTAACGGGACCGCAGAGTACGTGAAAACACCACCCCCACCAGAAGGGCGATTCCGATGACGGCGATGGTTCCACCGGTGCGGTGCAGACCCGCGTCGTCGATGGTTCCGCGCATGGTCAACTCGATGACGACGGCAGCAAGGTTGGCGCCGATGTACTGGATTGTTCGGTAC
>Ga0153993_100023_pt1 | contig 42436 bp, 55 predicted proteins | sample TSNC077MetaG_FD_104706 | JGI IMG/M metagenome (GOLD analysis project Ga0153993, IMG submission 104706) | Attine ant fungus gardens microbial communities from North Carolina, USA - TSNC077 MetaG | ecosystem: Host-associated > Fungi > Mycelium > Unclassified | place: USA: North Carolina, Lumber...
AGGCACACCCGCACACCTCCCAGCCGACAAGGCAGGTGTTCGCCGTGAGTCGGTGTCCGTTCGGGCAGCGGTCCGGGGATCGCTCGGTCAACCGCATCTTCACATTTTCGCACACATGTTCGACGCCTTGGTAATGCAAACGGAAAATTCGATTGCACCGCCCGCTTCCGGTCGGCCCGAGCGCAACTATCCCTTCCGTCACTTCGGTCTGATTTAATACGAAGGCTTTGTCGGGGGTTTACCAATGTCCGAAGTTGTCGAGTTTCTGCGAGCACACGCAGGCGAACACGGGGTTGAACTATGGGTTTCTTCAAGAAGGCGGCTGTGACTGCTCTAGCGGTCGCTGCAGTCGGAGCATCAACAGGGATCGCATCAGCTGATCCGTCGACCGACGTGAACTACGAAGCGAAGATCGTCGACAAGTCGATCGTCACCACTATCGACGCCGGGCTGTTCAAGGTATCCGGCGACGGCAAGTCTGTCGTCTTGCAGGACAGCAAGGGAGCCGACCTTGTTTCGTTGCCTCTCGCATACAACCTCGGGGATCTGCAGTTTCCCTTCGATCGCACGATCAGTGAAGACGGTAAGACCCTCACGCTGACCCCGATCACCGATTCGGCGAAGGGCACTCCTCGGCCCGAGAGTGCGCCTGCTGCAAAGGATTGGACGCCCGTCGCCTCACCCGAGGAGAATGATCGGGCGATTGCGCACTTCCAGAGCCAGCTCGGTCTCGGCACTCAGGTCGGCAGCCTGCTCGGCACCATCGTCGGCGCCGGAATCGGTTGCGCTGTCGGTGCTCCGCTGGGCTTGACCATCGTCGGCCTCCCCGTCGCTGCGGCACTGTGCCTGGGTGGTCTCGCAACGGGAGCCGGAATCGGCGGTGTCGCCGGAACGATCCTCGGCGGCGGCGGCGCAGCTGTCGTAGCCGGCATCGACCTCGTCAACACACTGAACGCCCCTGCCGGAACGACGGTCTGGGCTCAGTAGCGACTGGAAGGTCAGTCGCTACGCGGTGCCCCCAGTCGGACTCGAACCGACACTTGACGGATTTTAAGTTTGCTCTTCTCGACGTTTGCCGCAATTGGGAAAATTGGGGACATTTGCGAACCGTTGAAACGCAACATGATTCATCTTTGCATGCTTGGCCAAATTGGCTGGTTTCAAACACGCTGCGTACCCACTGCGTACCGAAGCGCGTTCAGTGCTCAAGCGGGGGTCCGACACATATCCGTTACGACCGGTCCGTCTGGTTTGATTCAGGCATGACAGAACCCCATGACTCGGTAAAGAAGGGCCGGCCTGCGCCCGGCTTCTACCCGGATCATTACGATCCGAACCTGTGGCGCTACTGGGATGGTCAATATTGGTCCGCGGAGACCAAGCCTGCGCCCGCACCAACTCCAACGGTCACGCATCGCAGCAACGCAAACGCATATTACGTCATCGCGAGAGTGATGGGAATCCTTGCAGTCAGTTGCATAGCCGTGATCGCGTTACTGATTTTCACCGACGTACGAGCTGCTGGAACGAACTGCGGCTCGGTGATCAACTCGGGATCGGATAGCTCGATCATGTCGTATGGAGAGGCCTGGATCTGCAAGGCAGCCCGGGACAGTCGGGAAACCTGGAGCTTCGTCGCCTTAGGTGGCTGCGTCTTGTTTTTGATACTAGGCGCGGTCATTGGCCGAGCCGGAGACAAGGCCGAGTGAGCGAGATGAAGAAAACCTTCGCCGCGGTGACTGCCATTGGAGTCGTGCTATCCGCCGGCGGGTGCTCATCCGAATCAGCAGGACCTAGCGCGGAAGAAGTCCGCGCACAACAATGCGCAGGGTTCGCGGAACTCACGCCCGGATACCTCGAAATGCAAGAAGCGTTAGACATCTTGGGAGACAAAAACGCAACGTCCAAAGAACGCGCTGACGCCATGTATCGAAGCATGCAACTGAACAGCGACAAAGGCCGACGCACCAAACCATATGACTGCGATGTAGACAGCAAATACTTCGCGGAATACATCGCGAAATGAAAGGCACATCATGAAGGTTGTCGTCGGTTTCGTAGCCGCGCTCATCGCGCTCGTCCTCATTAAGAACGTGTTCCTTGCGATCGCCGCGAACTGGCTCACCATCCTGCTTGTCTTCGCCACAATCATCGCCATCGTACTAATAGGGACGTTCGCGAAAACCTTCATCGACATCAACCGTGAAGGACGGAGACTCGCGAAGCAGCAACGAGCCGAACTCCTCGCGAGGGCTGTAAACCAGAACACCGCATATCTGCAGGGTCATGATCGCGGCGTGTATGGCGACTACCCGCCCGCGAAACTTGACTAGACCAGCCTCCAGCTGGTTCCAATCGGAGTAGCTGGGATGTGATTCGGAACGCTCTTTGCCGAATCATTACTCAAGTCGAATAGGTGTCTGGTCTTCTAGATCACATGAGATTAAAGATCGTCGTCGCCGCGGCACTCTCGCTGAGCTTCTTCACTGCCGGATGTGGAGCGTCAGACTCTCCCGACTCAGAGCAGTCTCAAGACTCGGTCGTTCAATCCACAAGTCCGACAACCGAAGCCAGTCCGATCCGCAAGAAGGCGATTGGCGAAGAGGCTGGTGCCGGGTGCACTGACAGTGCTGATCGAGAAACGTGCGACGTTCGATTCACCATCACCTCAATAAGCAAGGGTGAAGCATGCTCGGCCTACTCCACCGGCACTCTTGACCCGTTGCCTGTGGATCATGAAGTACTCCGTTTCGATATCGACGTTGAGACAGCAGCTGAATTCAGCTATCCACAGTCCAGTGGCGTCCTGCTCACGCAGTACTGGAGCGTGGTCGGCCCGGACGGTTACATGGTGAAGGATCCCAATATCGCTACCGGCTGTGACGTCGACGCAAACGTCGTCTACAAGTTCCTCGAGCCGGGTACGAAACAGAGGTCGAGCGTCCCCATCATCGCGCCAGTCGGCGCGACAACGCTGCGCCTCTCCGAGCAAGGTCACGGCTGGGAATGGGAAATTCCTGCAGCAGCCGAAGCGCCGCCGGCCGCCGCCACACCACAGGTTGAATCCTCCGTCGCACCCACGATTCAAGAGTGGACACCAATAACAACCACCGTTGCGCAGAATCCAGTCGACAGTCGTCCCAACCCTTACCCGAACTCGCAGGACTCATTCGGCCGAGATACGGGAACAAGCGGGGCAACCTTGATCGGGTGTGGCGATTGGCATGAGTACCAGCCAGGTACAGGCATCTATTCAGACGGCTCTCTGGACTACGCCGCAGAGTGCCTACCCGGCGGATCTATGGCGCCGTTAAAGTGACACGGTCTATTGGAGCGTCAATCCAATCGGAAGTCTGTCTCCTGCCGAACATATTGGCGGTTCTCCGCGTTTCCCATCCGACACAGACCGTTAAGTACGGTTCGGGTGATGCTGCAGGATTGCGGCATGCGATGATTCCGGAACCGAAGAGCGACAGGGACATCGATAGCGAGAGGCCGATCCATGGCAATTGGCGCCGGCGATAAGTACTGGGAAGATGCGCGCCTACCCGGTGTAATCAAACATGGAATTCTGCGCCGCTACTTGCCACTGTACTTAGCCAGAACCTCTAAGCCCAAGGGGTTCGCGGTGCACCTCGACGGGTATGCAGGTCGCGGTTTCCATGCTGATGGAACGCCCGGTTCCGCCGGACTAGTAATTAATTTCGCCCGAGAGCGACTTGCCTTAGATGGAACGATCTACGCGCTTCGGTTCTACGAAAAAGACAAAGACAACTACGCCCACCTAGCAAAGCATGTGGCCGAGGCTAGAGCCGCTGGGGTAGACGCTGAGGCGACGCTCGGGGATGTGCTGTCTGGCCTCGACGATGTGCTCAGCTTGGCCGAAGAGTCTTCTCTATTTATGTTTCTTGACCCCTGCGGAATCGGCCTACCATTCGAGACTGTTGTCGAATCGCTGAATCGACCGCGTCGGAATGACTGGCCACCAACGGAGGTTCTGCTGAACTTCAGCCTTGAGGCGGTACGCCGAATAGGAGGAGCACTTGCCGCCAACGCCGCACCGCGTTCGACGTTACAACGCCTGGACGGAGCGCTGGGCGGTGACTGGTGGCAACAGTTTTACGTGGATGGCTACAGCGACGGGGTTGACGAACTCATTCTTGACGAATACTGCTCCCGGCTGAGCAGGTCTACCGACATGGTCATTTCGGCAGTGCCGGTTCGGCGAGCGCCGACCCACAAGCCAATCTATTACCTCGTATTCGCAACTCGGAATCACCGGGGATTCTGGAACTTCAGTAATGCGACGGCGAAGAGCGTCGAAGAGTGGTGGCAACGTAACGATGCCGTTGAAGCGAATGCCGGGAACGGACAACTCGGACTGTGGGAACCGCCGAGAAGGCCCACCCTTGACGACGTCGAGAACACGGCCTACATCGCAATCGCTGCCAACATCACTAAGCTTCTGGAATCCCACGATCGAATAGTGGTGGGAGATCATGCAATCGACGTCCTCGGCGATTACTTCGGGTCGGTCGGCGAAAAGGTTGTGCGACGATCTGTTAGGTACCTGAACGAGCAGGGGTTAACCCCGAGCACCGGTGCAGGTCAACGAACCGAAGCGATTGTCGTCGAACGCTGCTAGATCGCCGCAGGCATTTCGTCCCAGAGTTTGCCGTCGAGCTCACGGCCGAGCGCCTTTGGCGTTCGGCCGCCCCACTGCTTGAAGAAGAACGGCACATTATCCGATCTACAGGCATCGCGAATGTCCCGGGCCCAGGACAATTCCATCGGCCGGTAATGCGGTCCAGATTCTCCGCCGGCGATGACCCACCCGATACCGGCTAGATCGATCCCTTTCAGGGAACCCAGAAGCGGTTCGCACGAAAGGAACCGGACCGCGGCGGGCACATCACGTAGGTGATCAACGCGGTCCAGGTGATCAGAGTTCTCGACCGATACGCCCATCCATACGTTCTCGGGCCATTCGATCTTGTCTGCCATCCGACTCAGCCGGAGCGATCGTTTCGTCAGGATCTGATAGGTGTGCTGGGGAGTTTCCCGCATCACGTCGAAGACATCTCGCACGAATCCGATCGGCACCTTGGCATGGAAGAGGTCACTCATGGAATTCACAAACACGACACGGGGGTTACGCCACTTCCGCGGCTGGTCAAGCGCCGAGGGATGGACCGTTACGCCGAAACCGGGGCCGGAAGTTACGGGATTCCCATCGTTTTGATACTTCGCCGCACCCATGGCCTTGAGACGCTTCGAGAGCGTCAAGGCATAACAGTTGTCGCAGCCAGCGGAGACTCGATCGCAACCCGTCACCGGATTCCATGTTGCCTCAGTCCACTCGATCGACGACTTGTCGGCCACGACGATCCACCACCTTCGAATATTTGTTCGATAAGTCACGCTATATCAATACCGTCCGAACGGTACCATCCGTCCTTATAATATCACGAAATCAATTAATCATGTTGCACCCCAACATTATTCAAGAATCCGCACGCTGTGTACCGGAGCCCAAAGTGCCCCCAGTTCATCCAAGTTGGGGGCACTGCGTTCATAAAGATGAAGGCTTCGGAGGTGGCGAAGGCGCAAGACACCGCTCACACCGAGGTCACTGCGTTTTCCGGACATAATCGACACGGTATGGGTCGCGTCCGTCCCTGCTTCGTCGGTCGGCAGTTTGACGGTGAGGTTGGCCTCGACTCGCCAGGACCGACCCATCCGTCAATTGGTCACTCTCTAGCTACCCCGCGTCGAAACCGACCAAAATTCCTGTTATGTCCAGTATTTCTGGTTGGATGTCGAGATGTACGTGAAAATGAACGCGACTGCGCGCGTCGACAGACAGGGAAGATGACTCATGGTCAGCTTTCGGAAATCCAAGAAGTTCGGTCCTGTCCGAGTGACTGCATCCACCAAGGGTTTTGGGATCAGCGCCGGCAGCGGACCTGTGCGAGTTGGTCGCGGCGCCGACGGCAAAGTTCGACGAACCGTGAGGGTTCCCGGTGCAGGTATCTCGGACACGAAGGTGATCGGCGGCAAGCAGTCGACGAAGAAGCCCAGCGGGACGGCCGGACGGAAGTCTCGACCGACCGGTGCTGCCGATAACTCAGATACAGCGATAGGGATCGCAATTATCGTCGGTGTGATCGTCGCGATCGTTCTACTCATCAATTTCTGGCGACAAATTGTGCTCATCTGCGGAATTGCGCTCGCAGCGTGGATCTGCTTTCTCATTGTCCGGAAGATGTGGCGATCTCGACAAGCCCGTTTAGCAATCGCGCGCACAGAAGATGAACGCATGGCTCAGCGCGCACAGGAACAGCACGAGCAGTACCTGCAAGGCGAGGACGCTGGAATCTATGGCCGCTTCACGCCCGCAGACCCGGACAACCCCAAGCCTCGAATACGTCAACTGCCGCGCTCCCCGAAGGAATGGCGCGAGGAGAAACGTCACTAATCTGTCGGAACCTCCACCTACACTGCATCGCGCGGGGTCGGGAGGGTAAGGGAAGACCAGCTCGGCCCCGCACAGGCAACAAAAGCCCCACCTCATCACGAGGTGGGGCTTTTTGCGGTGTCTCACGTCTTGCGGGACTTGACCCACTCGTCGACGGTTTCTTTCGTCCAGCCCTGGTTGCGGCCGATCATCGCGTCGGGCGGCGGAAATGTCTTGTACTGCTTGACGGTGGCGAGGGTGACGCCGAGGTAGTCGGCGATCTCGCCGCGCGACATGAAGCGGATCACGGTCTCTCCTTGGTTTAGGTACCCCTCATGATAGCACCCTTAAAGATGGTCAATAGGCCTTTCCGGATCGAGAGTCAAACAACTTTCACGTCTTGCAAACCACCCTTAAGGGTGCTATAGTTATGGAACAACAGCAGAGAGGAGGTGAGTGAATGACCGAAAGCCGAATCGCCCTGATCGTCGCGATAGCAACACTGATCGTGAACACCTGGATGGCAATCCAGAATCGGGAGCCGAGGAAGCAAGGCAAACACCGGAAGCGGAAACGCTGACCTGAGGTGGGACCGGGGTGAAGGAGTCACCCCGGTCCCACCTCAAGGGTCCATCATAAAAGACAACACAGCAAGGAGACCGAGATGCTCAAACGCAACTACGACATCCTGGGAACAATCAGCACAGGTGCAGTCCTGGCGCTTCTGTCGGCCCCCTGGCCGCTCTGGATTGTCTGGGGTGGCATCGTCGTCTACCAGGTGCAGAACAGGCTGAGGTTCCGGAAGCCTGTCGACGCATAGGCGGGATCGGAGCCCTGGCCGAGGCTCCGATCACGACCCTCCTCAAAGTCGCCAGTGAGGGCACCATTCACCCCCCCTACGCTTGCACGCATCGGGCGATTCTGATCAGAAATAGCGAAAGCCCCGCACGATCGCATGGATCGAGCGGGGCTCTAGCATGTGGACACTTAGCGATCCATCTCGTCATCTCCCGATTCAAGTTGTCTACGCTCGTTGCCGACCAACGTCCGGAGACTACCATGGTCCGTGCTCGAAGTTATGTAGTCCCTAATTCCGGCCAACAAAGGCCATGTCGCCAGCTCCTGCCTGGACAACTCGTTTGACTCAACCATGCGCCCGACCAACCGCACGGCATAATCATGCTTCTCAAGGAGAGCAAACTTTGCAAGCCGGAAACGAGGTGCGAGAGTATTTACTTGCCAAGCTTCAACCTCGCCCTTGATCGACGACGCTCCATGGAGATTTTTTCGTCCAATCCAATTGTTTACCTTTAGAATCAGTGAAGTTGAATCGTGGGCGCAGAATTCGCGGGCCTTCTCGGAAAGAGCTATCGCCGCGTCCAAACGTCCACTTAATAAATGTTCATACGATTCCGAGGACGCCAGATAGTAGGCAGGATGCCAAGAATCATCATCAGGCTTGGTCAATTTTAACTGCACTTTTATGCAAAGAAGCACCCCCGACACCTGCAATTTATCGATCGCAGAGAGGACGTATTCTTGGTCCACAACCAGACGCATGTTCAGGTCAGGCTTATCTGAAAGGCCGGGAAGCTTCGACAAGTAGATTTTATTTACTATCCCACCGTTGTGCACAATTAAGTGTCGACGTTGAAATAGTTCCCGGACCGCCAATTCGTCCATTAGGAAATTGCTCGACGATACGGATTGATTCTCCGAAAACCACTTAATCCAATCTTCGAATCCTCCACGCATGATCTGATCAGCGTACAAATCTGAGCAATGCTCGCGAAATTCGTCGATGGAGGGGAATGTCGATATTTCCTTAAAAGTGTACTGCTTCTCGGATTTGGAAACAATTCCAGGGAATGCATTAATAGTTGCTCGAATGCACTTTCCCACAATAAGCTCAAAGTTGCTCACGGCCGACAAGAAGAGTGCCGAGTACATCACCGTGGAACGGGAAGGGCGATCGTCTGCTCGGTACCAAGCCTCGGTAAGAATGCGTTCGGAACTCGGGTCCGAAATAAGTCCCGACACCCGATCATACAAGTCTGAAAGAGGCTCTCGCATCGCTTCAGACATCGGTTCTAGATCCTCAGGAAAGACCCCGCTTTCATCTTTGAATGACTCGATTATCCTATCGATCTCGTCGTAAGAGTTTTTGAACATGTCAAAGGATTTGGAAATATTTTCTTGCGGCACATGAGACAATTCTCTTGAGCATTCCTTTATGAATGCAGCTCTTTTGTCGTCGAGTGCTGCAACATACGTCGGAGAATGCAAAGCGAGTTCACGGACCGCGCTCATTGAATCCAGGAAGACGCGAGTGGCCTGCTCCAGCGTTTCACCTGGAGAACGTTCAGAAACTATCGACATGCGCTAAGTATGCACGAGAGCAAACGAACCGCGACCTCTATCCCCATATGCGGTGGCGGCGAACGTCCCAAAAGGCATAAGGCCATCACGATATCTGCCTTGGCGAAGGCCCAAACCACGAATGCCCCCCGACCTCGAAAGGTCGGGGGCTTTGATGTGCACCGACGTTTGGCGTTCTGATCGAGTGGTACACCTCAGTTGCGGCTTTTCGATGTCGGTAACGTGGTCGGCCGCATCGGCCCGTCTTCCGGGTGTCATCATTCCCCGGGGACGGGCCCCAAAAACTGCGCACTGCAAAGGAGCGGTTCGGTGCGCACGGCTCACCGACAGTGCGCTCGCAGTCTCACAGTCGGTGAGCCCCACAAACGACCACAAGCGCTCTTCTGACGTGGAGTGCCTGACTTGCGGCTTTTCGATGCTGGTAAGACGGTCAGCCGCAATGGTGTGATCTACGCGGACCGCCGATCTCTGACGGCGGCCCGCGTCAGCATCAAATCATCGACGATCTTTCTCAACCCTGGTCACAGCGTCCACTGCACGCAGTAGCAGCTCGCTGCCGGGCTCGTTATAGTTCACGATCGCGAACCTGTAGAGCTCAGCAACCTTGGCGATCGTGTCAAAGTCATCGCTGGCCCGGTCCAGAACTTCCTTCCATTGCGTGTATTCCTCAAGGAGCTCGTCGAGGGTTAGAATTTTCTCTTGTGCCACGTCCGTCATGTACTGGTCCTATCGTGATGGTCCGGTCAACTGCAAAACGAGCGTAGACGAGACGACGACGCCCCGTAGAAGCAAAAATCTCCACTCCTCGCAAGAAGGAGCGGGGGGATGTCGTCATGCGCAGTCATTCGACCCAGTATTTGAATCCGACTCGACGTGTGACGCCAAAGGATTGACCGGCCCACATGTAGAGGTCGACGATCTCACCGGCGGCAACGTCGATGGTTATCTCGCCGCTGCGCTGGTACTCGGTGTACGCGTTCGGAATGTTGACGACCGCTGTGACACCGCGTTGCACGCCGTTGACGTACGCCGCGATATTGACGTTGCCCGACCATGTCCAGTAAAGCGGCCCGGCGAATTTGAACTTGGCACCCGTCTTGGTGCCGCGCATTTGCACGCCGTTGCTCACGACCGTGCTGCCGGGGAACGTAGCCGTGTCGGCCGCCCATCCTGTGGTTTTGGTCGGCGATGTGCTGCCGGTCTGACTGTCGGCGGTGATGATCGCACCGGACGGCGCGAACGCCGAGTAGACCTTGGTCAGGACGCCGCCGACCATCGTCCATGCTTCTTTGATTTTCTGGCCTCCGACATACAGTGTCTTGATCTTCTGGCTTCCGAGGTAGAGGGGCATCGGTTACTCCGGGATGCAGTAGAGGATGCCCGAGACCGGGGAGCCTGGAAGCGAAGCGACGGGCTGGATGCCGTCGCCGCGCATCGCCGTCGACGACGTTGTTCCGATCGCAAGGTTCGAGTTGCCGCTGCCGGTACCCGCACCGATTGCCGCGCGAGCTGCGGCCGCGTCGGGTGCTTTCATGACGGTGCGGCCCACGGTCGTCGCGTCAGTGATGTCGGCCGAGGACGTGTCGACCGCTCCCGTCCGGCCGTTCACCGACGAGACCGGCGACGCGGGGTAGGTCTTCTCGCGCCAGTTGGCCAGGGCGGACGAGGGTTCGGCGATGAGCTGCCAGTCGGTGCCGCGATCTGTGCGGGTGCACCAGTCGCCGCGTTCACCTACGAGGGCGAGCATCGCGGCCTGACTTCCGACCGCGCCAAGGAAGTCGGTCAGGGCGACCGCGGGGATCTGCGCGGCGAGGATCTTGCCCGCGCCGTCGAGATCTGCCTTCGCGGCGAGTTTCGCTGTGAGGCCGGTGACCTGCGCTTCGGCGTGGGTGTGCGTCGCAGGGGCCTTGCCGTCGAGTGCACCTTGCAGGCCAGTGACATCGGCGACCGGGTGAGAGTGCGCGGTCGGTGGACGGGCATCGGTCAGACGAGAGTCGCCCTCCTGCACGGACGTGTCCGCCTTGCCGAGCGAAGTCTGCACGGAGGGTGAGGTCTTCGCCTTCGTGACAGCTTCGTCGGCAAGCTTCGGTGTCGTGACCGCGTTGTCGAGCACGGAGCCTGCGATGATGCCCTCGGCCGCGTCTTCTGCCCGCTGAGCCTGCGTCGTCGCGTCCGTCACTGCCTGCTGAGACAGTTCGCGTTCGGCGACGAACTGGGCGCCGTACTGCTCGAGAGTCTGGTCGACCAGGTTCGCCGTGTTCTCGATACTGGTCTTCGTTTGATGGACATCGGTCTGGATCTGCTCCACGTCGCCCTTCGCGGTGACCACAACGTCAAGCGTGTCGGTGACGGTCTGACGGTCTGTCGCGACCGAGGAGGCTGCGGACTCCACGGAAAGGCGATCCTCGGCGACCTGTGCAGCGTCCTCGGCGACGTCCTGGATTCCAGCGGCTGTCCGCACCGACAACTCCGCCGCTTCCTCAGCACGCCCAGCTGCCTCAGTGGCCTCAGCGATCGCAGGAACAGGAAGTGTGATGTCTGGTCCCTGCGACATGTCGAACACAAGGCTGTCACCTGACACGGAGATGCCGTCGACACTCCTGCCCGCAGGACCAGGAACCGTCGAATCCTTCCCCGGCGGACCCGGCGACGGGACGAGGATCCCGCCACCTCCGGACTCCTCCTCCCCTAGTGTGATTCGCTCACCATCACTGCCTACGAGGATCATTTGTTCACCTTCTTCACCTGTCCGGTTTGCAGTTCCAACTCGGCCGTCGGCGTGGCCGTGGTGTCCTGGAACATCAGCCAGTACTTCGTTCCCGCAGCAATGGTCGCGACAACTTCGGATTCGATCTTCAGTGATGCTGTGCCGCCGGCGATGGTGAACTCCCACTTGATCTGTGAGGTTCCTGGATCTCCGAGAAGGAAGTAGAGCTTATGGCCTTCGGGAAAGCTGGAGCCGTCTTCGAATCGATACCAGTACACGAAGTCGCCGACAGTGGGGAGATTCAGAGCGAATTTCGGTGTGGGTGTGCGGATGTCGCCCATCAGTTCCCCTTTCCGTAAATGTCGCGCATGACGTCCGCGATGTCGGAGTCGACGTTGGCGGATGCGCTGGTGATGTCGTGGCCGTGATCGGCAAGTGTTTCAAGTAGGTCGGCGGATGTCGTGTCGAGTTCTTTCGCCAGCACGTGGACTCGAATCGGTTTCGCCACTTCGGATTCGAAGATTGCCGGCTCATCAACCTCGGCGGGACTGTCGTCGACCACCGGATCGGGCACCACAACCTCGTAGCCGCCAGCCATCAGCAGTGCCCATGCTGCCGCATCCTCGATCGTCGCTTCGTGATGAAGCATGGACGAACCGGGAAGTCGGGTCATGTTTCTCGCCCCACCCGACGGCGTTGCCGGAACGACGACAACTTCCGGCAGCTGAGAACCGAAAGCGGGTTGCGACCACACCACGACATGCGTTGCGCCGAACAATGGTTCAGACAGTAAATAGCAATTGGCCGGACCCGCGAAACCGTGAATACCCTCGACGACCAGTGTTGCGGTTTTCAATTCTCATCATCTCCGTAGGTGTATTCCAGAATGGTCACGCAGCCGTTGGCTCCTGACCCCCAGCCCGCGCCGCCCCCGCCCGCGGGGAATCCGCCTGGCTGGTTCGGGTTGCCCCCACCGCCAGATTGAAGGGTCTGCCACAAGAATGTTGGGGTCTGACCCGAAGCTACGAACGGACCGGATCGTCCGCCGACCGAGTTCCGACCCGCACCGCCACCGCCGCCGGCAAGCATCCGAATGACATCCGACGACGCACTTTCCCCGTTCTGATTCACACGGCCACCCCGGCCGCCACGAATGGCCGAGAGCCCGCCTTCACCATCGCCGAGACCGCCGTTGCCACCTCGTGCAATGAGCTCGTCGAAGGTGGAGTCTTGCCCGTCGCCGCCCGCCGTTCCTCCTGCGCCGACGATGACTGCGATCGGCGGCTCCAGGTCGCCTGCGCGAATGGTGAAACGCTCCACCGCGGCTCCGCCCCCGCCACCATTGTCGGCAGATCCCCCACCGCCGGCGCCACGAAGGATGACATCAATCTTGTAACAGTGGGAAGGTGGTTCCCACTCGTACGTTCCGGGAGTGTCAAAGATCGTCCAGGAGCATTTCTTCATGAGAACCGCTCCATCACACGCACGATCCCGGCCGCGCCATTGCCGCCGCGGCCCCAGTTGTTCGGGCCGCTCCCGCTTCCGCCGCCTCCCCCTGCACCACCTGGGAACGCGCCCGCGCCCGCGGTGGAACCCTGGTCCATCGAACCGCCCGCGCCACCACCACCCCCAGTCGGAACCAGTTGGGACGGAACCTTGCCGGGTGAGTTCTGCGTCGTGCCTCCCGGCGAAATGCCGCCCTGCCCACCCATACCGTGCGTCGTCGGATACGAAGCCGAGTGTGTCGCCCCGCGTCCACCACCGCCACCGCCGCCATGAAGGTCATACGCGGACACCGAGCTTCCGGCGTTGATCGGAACACCATTCGTCAAACTGACAAGGCTGCCAAAACCGCCGGGAATCATGCCCGTTCCACCGGGCACCGTTGTCCATGCGCTCTGGTAAGCGAAGTCAGCAGTCGGACCGGCGACACCGCCACCGGCCTCCATGTCCAGCACCCATGAGCTGCCACCCGCCTGCCCAGGCGAGTTGGTGCTCTTGGCGCCTTCGCCGAATTCCCCAACTCTGATCTGAATGGGGATCGGCGAACCGTCAGGATTGAACAGCATGCTGCCGGGAATGGTGAAATGATTCTCTCCACCACCGCCCGCGCCACAACCGCCAAGCCGTCCGCTTCCGTTGAGGTCCCATCGGCCCGACGCCCCGCCGCCACCCGCGCCGATCATGATGACATCCCACGAGACAGTCCCGGGTGAAGCCGTGATGACTGTGTCAGCGGTGAATGTGCGTGCGTTTCCGAACAAGGTGAGCTGCGCCAGCTCCGCTTCGATGCGGCCGATGGTTCGCGAGTGGTCGGTGATCGTCCCCAACTGCTGCGACAAAGACTTGCCGTCGTCGGACTTGAACTTGTTCTGCGCACCTTGCCATTTGCCCAGAGCGCCGTTCGTCAGTCGCGCCTTGGCTTGCTCCTCGGTCTCCAGCTGGCGAGCGCGGAAGAGACCGCGCCCGAGGGAGCCTTCGGGAATGGAGCCGTCAGGAGCGGTCAATGATCACACCTCCTCTTTGACTTCATCCGGCATCGTCGGCTCGGGCGGGATCTCGACGTGAGGCGCGTGCTGCCGTAGCAGCGCAGCGAGGATCACGATGTAATTGCCCTGCGCTCGGACGAACCGGACGCACACCCGGATTAGCCTGCGATCCTCTTTGCGGCCGCCTTCGAGTTCGGCGACCTTGGCCTGCAACTGTCGAACTTGTGATTGCTGCCGACTCACCCATGCCGCGAGGATGCTGGTCGCTGCGATACCGAATGCTGAAATCCGTTCCGGGCTCAGTAATTCCAGCAGCATCGATCACTGCTCCGTGTCGGAAGGGGTGCGGTGCCGGCCAGTGTCGGGAGTCGAGCCGATATTCCGCTCGATCGCTCGGACGAGATCGGAGATCACGAAAACTGCCTGATGGTTCTTGGTGTATCCGAGCGAGGACTTCTTTTCCGCTGCGAACCACTCCCAGACCGGCAGTCCCCACGAAGCGATCAGATCGAGATCCGCGGTCACGGCGTATCCGCGTGCGTAAATCTGATCGAGTGCATTCTGCACCTCGACCACGGGTCGGTCCGCCGCGTCGGCGAGATCGAATGCGAAGGCGGACGCAATGAGCCCGGTACTCGCGGGCATTGCCGGGAGTACTTCGTCGTCGGTCGCGTCAATAGCGATGAGCGCGGGCTGCACAGGGGCGAGCGACGGCAGCCCCTTGGTCGATCCGAAGTTGCTCGAGGCCAGCGACGTCAGTACCGATGCGAGGGCCGCAGTGGTGGCCAGGGTGAGAGCATCGTGCCAATTGATGTCCGAGAGCGTTCCGGTAGCCGGGATCGCGCCGACGAGGGCACTGACGAACGTGCGACCGACTCGGTCTGCGAGGTCGATCGCGAAGTTGCCCGAAGTGAGTGCCGTCGACGTCGAGAGTGCGATCAAAAACGAGACGAGGGCCGCGAGCGCCGCCGAGGACAGCGCCGTGGTCCAGGGGACGGAGGCGATTGTCGCGCCGGCCCCGAGGAGGATGAGCACTGTTTGCAGGAATGTCTTGCCGGTGCGATCGAGCAAGTCCAGCCAGAAGGCTTTCGTGTCGATCGAGTGCGTCCCGACAAGTTCGGCGCCGACAGTGAGAGTTCCGTTCGACTCAGCCATGATCAGACACCTTCCGTAAGGGCGCCAACGATGGCGCTGAAAACTGCATCTTTGGACTTCTGCTCCGCCGGCAACTCGCCGTAAGGCACGAGGCACGGATGCGTCTTAGTCGCCTCGTCCTTCTCCGGTCCGAACACCCAACCGTCAGCGCGCTTGAACTCGCACCACGATTCGTGAAGTTCCTCATGGGTTGCGCCGCCGATGGCCTTCTGGACACCTTCGATCGCGGATTCCCGCTGCCACTGCGGCGCGTCGTCCCACTGCGGGGAGACCTTCGGGTCGCCAGTGGCAATCTGGATTGCGCGGTTCGCTTCGTGGCAGACGCGTGCGACATGTTCGATTTGCATGATCAGTAGTTCCTTCGTTCGTAGTGATCGGATCGGGTGATGGAGTCGTAGCTACGCGCCCATCGGCACAGAGCCCAGACGGACAATCCAGCGACGCTGAGAACGACGCAGGCGATAGCGACAGCAGTTGTCATCGGACGCCCGCCGCTCGCCAGGTGTCGGGGCCGACGATGCCGTCGACCGCGAGTCCGGAACGACTCTGCACTTGTCGCACAACCGATTCGGTTGCGGGGCCGAAGTCGCCGTCGACTGCGAGCGTGGAGTAGCTCGCGAACATGCGGTTGAGCAGTGCCTGGAGATAGGTGACGTCTGCGCCGGTCGAGCCGCGCCGGATCGTCGCGCGAGCCACCGGGGCCGGGTTGGGCGTAGGGGCCGGGGCCGACCCCGCTGCGATGAGTCCGAGGTGGCCGGCTTCAAGTCGCTTCGCGAAGGCGATGAGCTTCGCGGATGCTCCGTCCCCCGACGCGGTGCCGTGGTTGAGTTGGAAGTGCATCTCGTCGGGGCGGTTCCAGTTTCGTCCGTGGAAGATGTTGTCTTCGAACAGTCGTCGACCTTCGTTGATCTTGGCGACAATGCCTGCGGACATCCGACGCTGTCCCATGGGGTACTGCGTGGCGTTGAAGTCGAGGCCTGTACCGGAGAGGTGGTTCGAGTTGCCGACGTCGTTGCGTTCGGACCAGCCCCAGTCGTCTCCGACACCGGCCTTGTAAAGGTCGAGGCGTTCGACGTTGTTGTGGTACCAGATCGCCCACGCCCGCAACACGATTTCGGATGGTCCGGATCGGACGATCATTGCGGCGAGGTACTGATTGTCGGCGCCAGGAACGTAGATTCGCTCGCACGCTGCGCGGGTACACATTCGCCAACCGTTCTCGGAACGCGTGTTGCCATAAGCGGTTCGGAATAATGTCATGACTACCCCTTTCGGGATGTAGGAATGGAGGGCTCTAGAGGCCCAGATGTGCGACGAGCCGGTCGGCGATTTCGCGACCGACATAGGCGTCAGGGTCGACGTCCAGTCCAAGATTTCCGAGAAGTTCGACCACCTGACCGCCGTCGACGTCTAGACGCGACGCCAGTTCACTGACCTGCAAATGACCGGCGGGAGCGGAGAGTTCGGGAACGTCCTCGAATCCCATCTTTTCGAGCACCACCTGTTTCAGCTCGGCTCGATCAGACTGTGGCAACTGCGCCACGACATCCGTCCAGGAGCTCTGCGGAAGGTCGGGGGTCTCCATGGACACCCACTCACCCTGTGCAGTCCACCTGTCCGCCACCGCATTCTTGGGTGGTTGATATTTGAGTGTCGGCTTCGCCGATGGTCTGGCGCCGAGGATCCACATACGCCAGGACTGCATTTCCCAGTACTCAGTTCCGAGCATCAAAGGGGCTCCGACTACGCCAGGCATCCCCGTGAACATCCACAGGAACGCCTGGCGCGGATTACGGAGATCACAGTTCTCCCGTAGCGGAAGACCTTGCCCTTCCCATGCCGGCCACTGGTCGAAAGCCTTTCCGCGAACAAGTCCTTGCTGTTCCATCGTCAGACTCCCAACTGTTGAAGTGAGGTGGCGAACGCTTCGATGCGCTCCCAGGCCTTCTGAACGGGGTCCTCCAGCGCGCGACTGTCGCCGATGGTCACGGTGCGTGTGACTGGCTGCTCACGTGACCAGGACAGCCCGACCTTGGAGATCCGGTCGATGTAGATGCGACCGGTTTTGTCTTTCTGCATCGTGAAACCTGCACGGTCGCCGAGCCATACGTGGCCGGTCTCACTGATCAGGAAGGGCGCAGCATCGCGGGCGCCGAACTCGATCGACTCGTAGGAGCGTGTCGCCCAGATTCCCGCTCGGAGAACCATCAGCGAGGAAATCGTGTAGGCCTTGCCCGCGCCGTCTTGGAAGTACTCGAAGTACCTCGTCCAGCCCTGGTTGTTGGCCCGCGCTACCAACCGTGCGACCATCCAGGCGAGCACGGTCCCCATGTAGAACGGTTTCAGCACGGCGTCCGCCACGCCGCCCATGGGTGGCACGCCGGGGATCATCGCAGTCAGATCGCCCAGCATTTGCACTGTCGCCGCGATCAATTCGTCAACGCCAGGGGCTGAGCTACCGCCCGTGACGACTTGTATGCCCTTCGACGGAGTTTTACGGAACCGGTACATGTCGAGCCCGGTCTCTTCACCGTCGCGCCACACTGCAAGCGGCAGCGACTTATTCGTCCGCTTGCTCCCCGGGATGTAGTACTCGGCCGGGATCGTGGTGTCGGTTTTGAGTTGCGACGTGCTTTCGATGAAATCGCCGATGAACTTCTCGACAGTCATTTTCAGCCCGTCGAATCGAGTGCCGCCCTGCGACGTTCCCGTGAATCGTCCGGACCGATCTTCGAACGACACGACGACCGTCCCGTGACGCAGGTTCGCACCGGGCCACGGAGGCGGATCGCCATGTAGATAGCGGCGCACGACAGGAGTGATTTCGCCGTCCTGCATCATCGTCTTGGCGATGTCGTGGAAGTTCTTGAAGCGCGAGCCCGCAATCCCCCACAGTGCACCGGAATTGAGCGAATCCATGAACTTGATCGGCTTGACGACGAGTGACCAGGTGGACTGATCAAGGTTCGTCCGGTTCGCCGGGTCCATCGGATCGTCCGGCATTGCCCAGGTCGAGTTTCGTTCCCGATGGCACTGGAGGTCGAGCATCGTGGAGAGCACCCACGGGATCGGCCCCGGGAGGATGAACACGCGCGGCGCCTGGAAGTGCTCGCTGAAGAAACTGTTGGACCAGACGGTGTACCACTTGAGCCGCTCGTAGTCGCTCGAAAACGTCGCTACGACAACCTGATCGCCGTTGTCTCGCTTGTCGAGTTCGACGTACTCGAGGAGTCCGCCCCACCGTGAGCCTGTGTACTCGACGGTGATGTTGACGTTCCGCTTCTCGCCGCGCTGCATGCGGCCCCACTCGTCCCAGAGCCACTGGCCCACAGGGTGATCGAGCGGATGTTCCAACTGCCCGGGTCCGGTGTCGCCTTCGATCAGATCGAAGGTTCCGCCGTATTCGGCCTGCACCAGATGCTGCAATCGCATCTCGCCGTCCCACAGCAATGCAACCGGCGGGATCTGGCGCTGATTCTGCTCACGCTGTTCTTCGGCCCGGGTGGCTTCCCAGATCGCTTCGCATTGCTCTTCGAGCGACAGTCCGTGATCGATCACCGTCACCGGCGGCCACCTCCTGTCATTGCATGCCGATAGGCCGCGACCATCGCCGCGGCTGAACCAGCTGGATCATCGCGCCGCCCGCCGGCGCGTTCGTCACCGAAACCCTCAGAGTTTGCTTCTGCGTCTTCGGTGGGATGACGTACTCGAAAAACCGCCCGGGAACTGGCATCCGGCCCAGCAAGTTCGTATTCGCAGCATCACGAACCATCAGCTTCATCGGATCCAGATCGACCGTGAACCCACCCTCGAGCGCACCGATGGACGGCATGACGATGGAGCGGTTCGCGTCGTTGCGGCCCGACAGCTTCGACACGCCAGGTCGACGTTTGCCTGGCGGCCCCTCCCATGACACGTCGGGAAGGATCCAGTCGCCGCGAGTGCCGATCCACTTGTGCCGCATCGGCTGATCCGTCGGATTCCACACCTCGATCTCGCCGGACCCCGAAGAACTGCCGGTCGACCACTTCGTGACGTAGTCGTCCTCGTAGTAGTGCGGTTGACCTGCCCGCAGTGGAATGATCGGATTCGAATACTCCACGACGAGCGGGTCGATCCCCGGATCGAAGTCAGGCTGCTCGTACAGCTGCACGTCGAGGAATCGTGTCGAATTCTCTGTAATGACCTCGATGCGCGCCAATTTCGCGTCGTGGTCCCACTGATCGACCCGATAGTCGAATGCCTGCCGGAACCGCGAATCGATGTCCTCCTGGTCGCCGCCGGCAACCCGATCCGCGGAAACGTGGAACCCCAGCGCAAGATCGCGCCAGTCGTTCCACATCCCCTTCATCGTTCCGCCCGACTCGGCGTTCGCCGCCACCCACGACGTGCGGACCGGGGAGTCGAACAGGCCCTTGACCTGATCGACTCCCAAGTCCACACCTTCGGTGCCGGCATCCTCGCCATGGACAGGCCAGAAGCTCCCGTCCGTGCCGTGGATGTTGATCGTCATCGATGCCATGGCGACCTCCCAGCCTTGCCGATCATCCGAATGGCCTTCCTGCATGCCGCATCATCTGGCGGCCCTGGGCACGCTGTGCGCTGTGCACCGCTGCCATGCCGTCAGAGAATGTCGGGTTGTGTAGATGAACCGAGTAGTCGTTTCCACCACTGGCATTCGGATTGATGGCGAGCGTGTCCAAGTTCGCGATCTTGGCGATATTCGCGAACTCGGGCGCCGTGAACACCGGCTCCGGAGCGCCGGACTTGTTCAACGCCAACCCGCCGTGCGGGATCATTCCGCCCTGGTCGTAGAGCTTGATCGGCAGCGTCTTGAGCCAATCCTCGACCCAATTCCCCGCGCCGATCGTGACCGGCAGCTGCCCGTCGATCTCACTCTGAGGGAACGAACGCGACACGAAGTCACCCAACGGATCTCGCATAGCCTCCGCAGCCGAGGGCTCCGGCAAGGTGGATCCCGGCTTCGGCTTCTTGAACTCCGGAAGCGGGATATCCAGCCAACGAGAATTGACGCCGAAGATCTCGAGCGCCGAATCGACTGCGATTCCCACCAGGTCGGACCCGTATTTCTTGAGCCGATCCTTCAGTGAGAAATCGCCGTTCGCGTCCTTGTCTTTGTCCTCCTCGACCTTCTTCCGAGTCGCGGCGAGTGAGTTCTGAGCCGAGTAGACCGAGATATCGGCCTTCTCCTTCTCGAGCGAGGTCGACTCAGGATCGTTGTACACCTTGTCCCGCGCCAACTGCGCATCCAGCAGAGCAATCTCAGCATTGCGCACCGAAATCGCATCGTCACCCATCTCGCCGGTCAGGACAGGAGCAGGATCGTTCGACATCGAACTCTTGCCGTCACGCTTCTGCTCCAGCTCGCGAACCTTGAGCTCGGCCTGCTGAACCTTCAACTCCGCCTGGTCACGATCAGCCTGCGACTTCTTGTCGTTGGCGTTGATCTTGTCCCGAGCCTCCTGCGCCTGAATCACCGCCACACGGGCGGATTCGAGTGCAAGAGCATCCTTCTCGGTCCACTCGACCGGCTTCTCGCCACGCAGATACGCACCCGACTTGCTGTCCCATCCGTCGATGAGCTCGTTCGGCAGGTGAAACTTCACCGGGAACTGCGACGACTGAGCGTTCGCACGGTTGCCGCCGATGCCCGATGTACCGTGAGCGCCGCCCGATTCCGCCGACAAGCCAGCGATGGTCGCCGCCATGTGCTCTTTCGAGATACCGACCTGGAACTGCGTGCCCGCAGGACCCAAACCTGCCTGCAGACCGGCGACACCGCCACTACCGTTGAAGAAGTCGTACGTGGTGTACAGACGCTTCACCGATCCGGTGATGCCCATGACGATCTGCTGTAACCAGCCGACAAATCCCGAGCAGTCGAATTGCGTCGGCCCTGTACCGCCCCACAGGTACTTGTTGCCCTCGACGGATCGGCCGGCCGCGAGTCCCGCCTCGATGCCGTTGCGGCCACCCTCGGCGAAGCGTGGAAGATTCTTCAACCGCGAGTCATCGCGGTTGATCATCCCCAGCAGCCAATCCCACTTCTCGGACGAACGACCGTTGACAATCCACTCGCCCTTGTCGACCCAGGTTGTCGGCACCCCATCGCGGCCCATTCCCAGAAATCCGTCGACACGATCGGTGCCAGGTCCAGTCGTGGGAAGTCGTGCACCAGCAGCATTTCGAGGAAGTCGCCCACCGAAGTATCTGCCGGCGACCTGAGGTAATCCCTGTTGGCGGTACAACTCATTGATGGCGTCGTTCGACCAACCGCCGCTCTGCTGCGCAACCGTGTAGAGCTGGTTGAACTGGACAGTGACCGTCTTGTCCTTCAATGCGTCGAGAGCAGCCTTCGCATCTCGGCCATCAGTCAGAAACTTCTCGATACCGGCGATGAACGCCTTTGGGTCCGCCACCTTGCTCGACAGGTCGAACAACTCCTGCAGACCAATGTTCTTCTGATCTTTGAGCTTCTCGATATCGAGATCGGCACCCGGCTTCACCTCGAGCTCGTCGAGGTACTTCATGAACGCGTCAGCGCTGCCCGCATTGAAATCGAACTGCTTGACGTCGAGATCGATGCCCGCCAACGCCTTCAGATTGTCGAACGCGACCATGTTGTCCATGGCCGTGCTCAGCTTCATCTGAAATTCGTTGTCATCCATATCGATCCGGATCTGCCCACTCGGCAAATCCGTCACGTCAGCACCCATGCGACGCAGTTCCGCCAGGATATTCGGGTCGAAATCCTTCTCGACCGTCAAAACCTTCGGCTTGCCGGGCTCGATCTGCATCATCTGAGACCAGACCTCGGCCAGCCCCTTGGTCACATCGTCCGCGCCCTGAAGTCCAACCTGTATCTGGATCGCACGCTCGTTGTAGCCGAGATACTCCAGCGCATTTCGCATGTCGCCGATTTCGATCCCGAACGACTTGCTCGTGCCTTCGACCTGCTGCTGAACGCTCGAGAAGATCTCGTTAATGTCCTTGCCGGCGTTCGCCATCTGGACTGCGTTCTGGATGATCTTGACGCTGGTGTCTTCGAGATCTTGACCGTTCTCGGTCAAGGTGGAAATACGACCGTTGTCCAGCAGTTCGGCACTTGCACCCTTTGTCTGGTCAATAGGCGCCGCCTGCAACAGATCACGAGTCAACTTGTTGTTGTCGTTCGTGGCCTGCTTCGCATCCGGATTGATGCCCGCAATCAGCTGCAGTGAGCGATACATTGCATCGCTCTTCTGCGTGGCTGTGGCAGCCTCATCACCGATCGTTTTCAGAAGTTCGGACATCTCCAAGTAGCCCGGAGTCAGTTCCTTGACTGCGTCGCGGGTCTGCTGGAAGTGCCTCCGCTGATTCCCGAGCCAGATGGAGGTCTCCATGCCAGCTTCGGTGGTCAGATCCAGCTTCGAGTTCAGGTAACCGAACTCGCCGTTCGTTCCTGAGACGGCGCCTGCCAGTTGCTTGTTGGTGACACCGAGATCGCTGAGGGTCGCCTCAACCATCTTCGCGGACTCGGAAACTGCGAGATCCTGTTTCATGCGCTGGTTGAACGAATCCCCAGTGCCGAAGATGGCGTTACCTGCGTTCTGCCATGCGCCACCGGCCTGGGCCCAGATCCCTGGGCCGTTGGCAATCAGCGTCTTCTGCGCTGTGCGCGCCTCCTCGATCCTGGCCGTGAGCGCGTCGGTGGCCTGCTCGCTCATGGCACCGCCGGATGCCTGCAACGCCTTGGCCAACTCGAACTGCGACTCAGCTGTCCCCTGGGTGGCGATCGTCAACGCTTCATGGAAGCGCTGCGACTTCTGAATCTCGCCATTGATGCCGGAGTACGCGACCATGCCGCCGATGAGTGCTAATCCGACCGGGCCACCCATAGCGCCGGAAACGGCACTCAGTCCACGGCTCAGCCCACGTGTGGCCGAACTCATTGCCGAAATGCCAGCAGCGCCGACACCGCCTGCTGCAGCACCCATCCTCGAGATGAACGACGTCGTCCCGTGAACGGCCTGACCGGCTAAGAGGTGAACCGACGCGTAGCCCTTTGCCTGCAGTGCGGATGCCTGCATTGCCGCGGCCGTGGCCTTCTCCTGCGCCGCGTACGCCCGAAGTCTCGGCATCGCATTCGAATACGCCGAACCCATCTGACCGAGCACCGTATTGGAGGCGGTCATGCGGGCCATGAGGCTCGATGTCCGATCAATGAGGGTGAGCATCGTGCCGCTGAAACGGCTCATCGAGCCACTGGCAGCGCCATATTGTGCGGCGTTGACCCGAACATCAGCGTTGAACCGGGAGAACGCCCCACGGACGCCATTAACGGTGTTACCGGTCGTCTGCCACATCCGCTGATATGCGCTCAGCGGTTTCGTCCCGGCCGTGGTCTGTGCCGCTAGCGATGCCATCGATGGAGCGATCCGCGCCATGATCGCAGGCACAGTCTTGAACAGGAAGAATGCTGCAGCCAGAGCGGTGACTACGCCCTGGTTGTTTTCCATCACGCTCGACAGCATGTTCAGAGCAGGGACTAGTACCCCGTCCGCGAGCTGCGCTGTGAGTTCGAGAGTTGACAGCAGCAGCGTCCACGACGAAACGCCCAGTGCACCTGATGCTTCGGCAAGCGATCCGACGATGCCCTTGACTGCGGGCCAGGCCTTGACTGCGCTGTCGCCGAGTGAGTCGAACACGCTCGTGAAGCGGTCCCACTCCGAACCGATCTTCGCGCCGTTCTCCAACCGGAATGCGGCGAACGCCTTCTTGCCCTCCTCGCCGAATTTCTGCAGCTTCGGCAGCCCTTGGTTGAACACGCGATGATCAAGCGTGTCAGCGAATTTCGCCACCTTCGGCGTGGCGACGTCGATCCCAGCCGTGATGTCCTTGAGCCAGTTCGCCGACCGGCTGAACGTCGGCTTCAGTGCAGCGGCGCCCGAACGTCCCATCGCGGCCATCGTGTTCGCCCACGCGGCCGACACGGTATTACCCGCGGTTGCGGCACCACCGATGTTCTTCTCGATCGCACGCATGTAGGTCGCCGAATCGACCTCGCCTGCGGCGACCATGTCCGACAGCGCCTCTTGCGTGACGCCCATTTCGGTGGCGAGCCACTGGTAGATCGGCAGGCCTCGGATTGCGAGCTGGTTCAGATCAAGGGTGTACGCCTTGCCCTTGGTTTGAACCTTATTGATCACCGCGCCCATCTCTTCGATGGACGTTCCGGCGATCGTTGCCGCGTCGGCAGTCAGCGACAGGTACTTCGTCAGGTCCTGCCCGGGCTTGATGCCGGCGGCGACGGCCGATGCTGAAATCGTGGCGGCTTCACCGAGACCGAAGGATGTGCCCTTCACCGAAGCGAGGGCAGAATCCATGATCTTCGCGGTACTGAGGGTGGTGTGCCCGAGTCCTTCGAGCTTGCCCTCCGCGTTGTCGATCGCAGTGAGACGGCCGAATCCCTTGTACAGCGCTGTTCCCAGGACTGCCGAGACGGCCGCGCCCGTAGTCTTGGCCCCTGCCATGAGGGTTTTCCCCATGGCTCCGGAAATCTTCGATCCGAGACTGTCTCCGGCCTTTTCGCCTTGCTGGACAACCTTGGACAAAGACTTCGACACGGCCGCCGGGATGCCGTCTGTGCGTGCGGCGATCGGGACGTACATGGTCGCGAGTTCAATGCCACCGGCCATGGGTCACCTCCAGTTATTCAGTTGTCATCGAGGTGCTTCCACGTTTTGCGCGTCACGATCCGGCCGATCGTCGACCGCGAAACATGGAAGAGGGCAGCAAGGTCGGCGTAGGTGCATCCACTAGAGGCGAGTGCGCGAACTGCCAGAACTTGCTGCGTGGTGAGCTTCGGTGTCCCTGGTTTGAGTTCGTCGTCGAATGTTTCGCTGGATTCGGCGTCGAGGATCTCGGGTCGGTCGGCAATTGCGAGCGGAACCTGGTCCCGATTGTCTGCTTTGAGCCTCTTGCGGAGTTCCGAGACTGGTAGCACCGTTTTCGGCTTGCTTTCCTCGGGCGCCGTGACGCCCGGGCGTGGCATCGGTTCGGGGCGTTTCGCCTTCGAGTTGCCGCCGCGCTGCCAGTTTCCGCCCTGGATGCCGTCGAAGATTCCAGCGAGCAAGTGTGCGTGCAGATCCCAGTGAAGGTCAGGATTCTTGCGGCGCATGTACGCGCCGTTTGGTGGGGGGTACTTGAGGTAGCACTTGAGGTCCCACCATGAGAGATTCGCGGTGCCGAGGAAATCCAGCGATCTACCCATCGGGAGCAGATCAGCTTGGATCGCCTCGGCGACCTCCTCCTCGTCCTCTAGGTATCCGAGGAGGCTGAGGATTCCCCCACTGGGGTCTTCGACTCATTTTCCCAGTGAGTGTCGATCTGTCCGAGCTCACCATCGGTGAGCTTCTCGAGGGTCGCGTAATCCTTGGCACTCACATGGAGGCTGAGCATCTTCAGAACGATGTCTCGGCCGGACCGCCGGACCGGCTCCAACGGCTCTCCATTTTCCGGCTGCGGCTCGTTCTTGCCCGAGAGCCAGTCGTAGAACTCCTTGGATTTTTCGACCGGGAAGTACTGAATCTTCGGAACCGTGAAGAAAAGCGGGTTCTGACGGCCCTTGATCGGGATCTCGAACTCGATCTGAATCGAAGGATCGTGGGCAGGAGTGACGCGGAAGATAGCCATGGTTGGACCAAGCCTTTCGAGAACGGATTTGCTCGACGTCGATTACGTGAAAGCGTTTGACGGACGGGCCTGTTGGTGTCCCGCCCCGTGAAGGGCAGGCCCGGTCCAATAGTGTTGACACCTCACGGGGCGGGAGAATGCGGTCAGACCGCGGCGACGGTCACAGCACCGGGAGGGGTGAGACCGGATCCCGATGCGGTCACAAGACCTGCGCCGTTCTTGAATACGACGGTGAACGGGCCCCCGGTGGAGCCGGTCACGTCAACATTGCCGGCGCCGACGGTCGGGAGAGCCTCGAGTGCGGTCCTCACTGCTGCGGCCGTCGGATTGAAAGCGATGCCGTCCGTGGTCTCGCCGTCCACGTACACATTCCACGTGCCTGCAGTGGAGCCGCCAGGCAGCGTGAACAGCTTCGTCACAGAACCATCGGCGGAGCTGATGGTCATGACCGCGTTGTTCCCGTTCTTCTCGAACGAGGTGATTTCCACTTCGTACGAGATGGTGTCGGTGTGCACGTACACGCGGTCGCCGGTCAAGCTCGGCTGGCCGTCGGGAATGTAGTTGCGCACGTTCGTGTCTTCGTCGACGGTGTCGAGGACCCACGAGGAGTGTGGCAGCGTCTTCTTGTTCTTGTTGACCGTGATCACGTTGCCGGAGACCACGACGTTGCTCTCACCGAAAACGGTCTTGAGCACGGTCGCGTTCTTGGACTCCATGAACTTGAACTTGAACACCAGGCCGTACTTGGTCTGGAGGACCTTGACGACCGCGCCGCCGAAGGCGTTCTTCTCGGTCTTGTCTCGGGTCTCCGACTCGGTCATGCCGTCCTCGCCGACATAGCCATGATCGAGCCAGGCGGGCGGAAGTGCGGAGCCAGCCGGACCGGGCGCCGGAGTGCCAAGCGGAGAACGGAACACGACGCCGTTGGCGAGCGGTTCGGAGGTAAGGATATTGCCGGCAGAAGATGCCATGGGATGCCCCTTTCAGGCAGAGTTGGCCGTGCCGCACAATGGCGGGGTACCGGCCTACGGAGTGATGTGTCCCCTGATGTCGAACTGCAGGGTGAACTGATAGCGCGGCATAGACGATTCGGGATCCGGAAACGACTGCGGGACACCGATCGTGGTGACCTGACGGATTCTCGGTTCGGCCGAATCACGCAGCGCTGCTTTGAGGATCGAGAACGATCGCTCGGCAAGATTGCGCGCGCGGTCTTCGTCACTGTCCCAGCATTGGAAGATCACCATCCTCGAGGAGAGGATGATGTTGCGATCTCCACCTCCTGCAGCGCGCGCTGTGACGAACCTGTTCGGACGAGGCACTGGGACGCGGGTCGAAACGTCCGTGTTGTCGCCGAGCTTGTCGTAGAGATAGTTCGTGACGATTTCTTCGACAGGGTCGAACTCGATGACCTCAACCACTGGACGCTCCCGCGGCGCGGATGAGGTTGTTGTGCTTGGCTTCCGATCGCTTCGCCTGCGCGGTGGTTGCCGCAACCGATACGAATCCGCGGCCCTGCGGCCGCTTCTGCCCCTGCACGGACGAGAGGGTGTACCCGGCAGCGTTCCCGCCGACCGCGGCATGGACTTTCTCCATCGTTCGATGCAGATGACCCATGACCTCGGCGCCGCGACGGAGTTGCTCGAGCGCGTGGGGATTCCAGACGATGTCAGCTTTGCTCATCAGTTCTCCACTTTCTTCAGTGCGATTGAGCGGCCGGGCGTGAACCCGAATGGGCCTTTCGTCCAATCGGAGTCCTCGCCGTCGACTTCGAAGTCGTGGTCGTAGCCGGGAATCACGACGCGATCGAGAGCACTGATCGTCACCTCCGGCGGTGCGAGCACCACGAGGCCTTCTATAACCATGTCTCGGTTCGGCTGGTTCGGCTCCGACATGCCGTAGTCCGAACGTGAGCCGTAGCCGTACACGAGAGTCGGTTCCGGTTCGGACCATGACTTCTTCCGGTTACGGCCGGCGTCGAGTTCCTCGGACTGTTGGAACCGACGGATCCCGATCGTGTGAGCTCGAGGAAACGGCTTCACGAGAACCACTCCGTGTCGGGCGTTCTCGATCGATACGCATCCTGAGGTGTCATGTCCACGGAGAAAGCACGTGTCTTCCGCTTCGGGATACCGAGTTCTTCGCGATCGTCGTCAGTCAGTGTGAGCGCGCCGGGCTCGTCGCCGCCGTACGTGGTCGACGTCTGAAACGGGCCGGCGCCCTGCTGGACACTGCGCACGCCTTCCGGGTTCTGAAGGTGCCGGATCAGCATCCGAGCAACGACCTTCTTCACCCGGATCAGCGGCAGCGTATTTGCGGTGATGCGGTCCTCAATGTTCGGATCCGCACGAAGGATGTCATCCTCCGCGTCGGCGATCTTGACCGCTATCTGCTCGTCGGTCGCCTCGGTCGGGGGGCCGATCCAACGGTCGCGAACATCCTTCGGAATTGTCCATGCCATCGGATCGGCACCTCCTGGTTTTCAGTTGTTGGTCGCAGCCTTGGCAGGTCGACCGCGACGCTTGGGCGCCGGTGTTGAAGGGACGGGCTCGGGCTCTACCGTTTCCGGCTCGGGCTCGGTTTCGGTCTCCACCGTTTCCGGCTCGGACACCGATTCCCCTACGAGGTCGGGCGTCGACTCCTCTTCGGTGGCCGGCACACTTTCGGATTCCGGCGCGCTCTCGGGCGCGACCACTTCCGCCACAGTCTCGGTTGCCGTCTCGGTTTCGACCACGATGGGTTCCGTGAATTCAGGCTCGGGTGGCGGGCCGTCCCAGGCCGCGGGATTGGTAATCCTCGCAGCAGCCCAGGACGGAACCGCATCACTTGGCCCGAACACATGACTGACGCCCGACTCGTCCGCGACATGCACAGAGCTGATCAGGCGCGCCATCAGAGAACCTTGGCGATCATGGTCGCATTGGAGTTGCCCAGGATCGGCAGACCGATTCCCGAAGCCTTCGTCCAACGTGCGATCGGATCCTGATCGATGTACGAACCGACGACGATGCCGGGAGCCTCGTCCTCGTCGATCGAGTAGTCGGGTTCGATCGCCTCGGCCGTGATACCCCAGAGGGTTTCGCCCAGCTTCGTCGACGTCATGCTCGATCCGCCGACGTAGAGGATCGAGTCGTCCGGGATGAGGCGCGTGGCGTCACCGTTGTAGTCCTCGACCTGCGCGTCGAAGATCTCGAAACGTGGATGCCCGAACGAAGTGAACAGGGCCTGCACCGCCTCGAGTGTGACGATGGACGGTACAGCAGCGCCCGGAGGCGATACTGCGTTGCGAATCGCCTCATTCCGCATCAGTGTCGAGATGACCCGCTGCGAAGTGATCGCGCGGCCCGGATTGCCCGAGTTCGACACTCGGAAGACCGAGAACCAGGACTCCTGATCGAGGATCGGATCAGCAGCACCGGACCACAAGGTCGCTGCGGTAATGGAATGCCCCGGCTTGCGGTCGAAGTCGGCCTCGATCTCCAGGCCGTCCTGAGCAAGGCTGACCTTGCCGGTCACGAGCGCCTGCGCCTTCGCGATGATCAGACGGGTGCGGATCGCGTCCGCGAGCTCCACGGCGTCCTTGAGGATCAGGTCCAGGATTGCCGAGTTCGCCCTTCGCAGCCGCAGACGGTCGTACTCTCCGAGTCGCTTCTTCTCCGAAAGTGGAGGCAGCTCACCGGAAATGCGAGTCAGTCCCTTGCGGGGCGACTGTGGAGCCTCGGTGTCCCAGCTACGGAACTTCGCAGCCCGCTTCAGGCCGTGCTGCGTGATGTTCGCCCGGAAGTCCACATCGGGGATGAGAGTGTCGGGAAGCAGATTGTCGATCAGCGACAGATCATTGACCGCCTGATCGGCCAACGCCTCGCGGATGTAACCCGTGAGTTCGGCCGGGGTGATGAAGTCGCTGTTGATTACCAGTGCCATGAGTCAGGCTCCTCAGAAGTATCGGATGTCGCGGGCAGTTGCCTGACCGTCGGCGTCGACGGAAGACGGCAGCTTCGCCGCCAGGACGGCGCCATGCCAGAAGAGGGCACCGACCACGACGGTCGCGCCCGGGGGAACCTTCACCGCGGTGAAGAGATGCCCCTCGATCGGTTCGGTGTCGGCGCTGGTCCGCAGCCCGTATCGGTTGCCGACCTTCTTGAGCGGAAACCCGGACTTGAGGTAACCCTCGGGGTAGTGCGTGCCGGCCGTGAACGTCGACACGTCGATGTTGACCGGTCGTGCCGTGTCGGTGCCGTGTGCCGATGCCAGCCAGGACTGGTCATCCTGGCCGAAGCGTTCGGTCCTGATGTTGAGATCCATCTGGATCCCTCCTTATGAATGTGTTGGTCTACTTTGGATTTCGTTCCTTGTAACGCGCGCGCCCCGCCGAGACGGTCGATTCCGTCTTCTGGTGGCCAGGGTTGCCTTGCTGCGGGTTGGGCAGCGGGCCACGGGGAATGCCCGCGAGCGGATGTGCCGCCGCAACCGCCTTGATCTCTGTGGTCACCTTCTCGTTGAAGTCGGTGGCCGTGGGGTCGAGATTGAGTGAGGCGATCCTGGTCATGAACGATCGGGAGTCGACCAGCGAGTTGGGATTCGCCCCCTCAGTAGGGGCGAGCAGCAGAATCGCGTTCTCGACCTTCGCTTCGCGCTCGCCTGCCCGCGCGACAGAAAGGTCGGTGGCGAGCTGGGCGGGATCTGGTGGCGTGTCGCCGCCTTCACCGGTGAAGGCCTTCTGAATCTGATTCCACTTCTCGGCGGCCTCGCGATTGTCCTTCGCCTGATCGAACTGCGCCTTCACCTCCGCCGGCGTCATGCCCTCGAACACCTTTGCCCAGTCGGCCGCGTCGGGATTGGGCTCAGGGTTCGGGTTCGGATTCGGATTGGGGTTCGGATTCGGATTGGGGTTCGGATTCGGATTGGGGTTCGGATTCGGGTTCGGGTTGCCGTTCGGGTGCCCATTCGGATCTCGCCGCGGGTGACGCCGCATGGCGCGATTGCCGAACTGGCCGAAAGGATCCAGGGCCGCGGGGGCGACGACGAGCAGCGACTTTCTCGGGTTATGCATGGCTGGCGACCTCCTCACCGTCGACGCGGACCGTGAGCGAGCCGAGCGGCACGCCGTTCTCGTCACACCGACCGCGCCCAAGGACAAGGTGCTCGGACGCGTGGATCACGAGTTGGTCAATGACAGGCTGCGGGAAGTCGCTCCCCTGCAGCTCATTCCTGTACGACGCCAGTGCTGCCGCTGTCGTCGACTTCGGTGGTTCATTACTCATTTTTGCTCCCGTGCAGGATTGGTCGGCACCGTGCGGCGCCGAAACGATGTGGGGTGGACTATTTCTTGTCCATTTGGCGGTAGGCCGCCATGATCGCCTTGATGTCACCACTGCCGGCGAGCTCTCGGGCCGTCTTGTAGTCGTCGGCCCAACTCTCGGTGTAGGACGCGGGCGTGTGTGTCTTGCCGGGACGGACTTCGATCGCGAGACACTTGCAGTTGTCGTGATACTCGTCGTCCTTAACCTGATTGCCGCGGATACGACCAGATTTCGCGTAGCCAACTCGAGTGGCCGCGAGTTCCGAGGCGTACACCTCTTGCGACCGCGTGACGAGCATCTGACAGAACCGGCACGCGCCCGCCGACGCTGTCCGGATCCAGCCGCCACCTGTCTCGACTGCAGCGTTGTCTTTGATCGTCTTCCGGTTGCTGTCGAGGATGAAGCCCTGCACCACCTCGGCCAGCAAGGCGAGTGCATCAGCACCACTGGCCGCCATCGCCCACTCGGCTGAACGAAACAGCCGCTCAGCAGGAGGGAGCTGGGAAGGCTTAGCACGGAACGGCAACTCCGGAGCTGACTCGTCGTACCAGGCTGCACCAAGATTCGAGGCAGCCGCAGCATACGGATCCGCGATCGGCTGCATCGAATTGATCATCACCGAGCGAAACTCGGGCGACGAAAGGCCCTGCGCCGCATTCCAAGTACTGACGACATCGTTGATCGCCAACCGGGATGCGTCGGCCAGAATCTCTTTGCGCTCAAGCAGGGTCGTTGGCATTGCGCCTACTTGCCAGCTCGAGCACCTGCGGATCCGAAATCTGCGCCGCCTTTTCACGTAGCAGCGCCGGGAGTTCAGCCGCCATTGCCAATCGATTCTCCTCGGCTAGGCGCATCTGATCCTGTTCCGAGAAACCCATGTAGTCGTACGTCACGGGCGAGTCCGGACGCAGGATCTTCACTCCCACCAACTTCTGGCCGGCATCAGCAGTTGCGGCACGAGTCGGAGTCGAAGCGTCACGCCATCGAACACCGATCTTGCGGAACGCGTCTGCGTCGACTTTGCCATCACGAGCGAGCAGTGACAGGTACGCAATCTCGCGCCACCCTTGGCCAAATGTTCCTTGGCGACGCTCTGCGCGCTTGACCAGTCGATACTCTGCCTGCCGGATCGAGTCAGCAGAAGCGGGATTGTCTGTGAAGAAACCGAGGTAAGTCGACGGAATGCCGGTCTCGGCAGACAGTAGCTGTGAATACATCTTGACCTGATCGATGTACGGCGTCGGCGGCGCGGGATGAAACTCCCCCACCGTCGGCGCAAGCCCGTCCTCGGTTCGCGGTATGACGTTGAATCGGCCCATGGCAGCCTTCCAGCCAGCCTGCCGTTTCTCCGCCTCGGTCGAGTCCTCATTGACCCCGAACTGCTCGGGATCCGCCCCCAGCGCGTATCGCGAAGGAGCAGTATAGAACTCGCGGTTGATCTCCATTCCAAGCATCGTGCGGATCGCCGCGTCGGTGTAGTACATCACCGGGCGAGTAATCTCCGACCGCCCGTCGAGATCCGACGCTCGATCCCGATTGACCAAGCGCGCCATGAACACTCGCCCAGCATTGTGATCGTCACGAGAAATGACCTCGAGCTTCTTCGTGCGCTCATTGCGGGCAAACCCGATGGTCGAATTCGGCAGGTAGAGCGTTTCCATCTCCACCGCGCCGATTTCGTTCCGTGTCTGAGACAGTCCGGCTTCCGACCGACGCGCGCGATAGTTTCGCAGTGTCGTCGCTGACGACGCGGACTCCACGGTGACCAGAACGTCAGGTTCGCCGTAGTTGGTGTCGCCACGGCCGACAGTCACAAAGTCGGTTCCAGTGATCAATGCATCCAAATGCCCTCGGCCGGCCTCCACCCCGAGGCTGTTCTCACGGAACACGTCATCAAGTCCCATGAGGTCCTGCACCGACGTCCATCCGAGAAAATCGAGCCGCTCCTCGAGGACATCGACTGCTGTACCCGGCCAACCCATCGACACAGCCAGATCCTGCAATCCCGGAGGCACCGCGATGTCGAGCTGCCGTGTCTTCTGCTTACCCTCGTAGAAGGCATTCTTGATGGCGTTCTTCGCCGCGAACTTCCGGATCTGCGCGCGCATCTGTCCGACGAGGCGTTCCTCGTCGTCGTCGAGGGTGAGCGTCCGGAGAAACAGAGCCGGGATGCCACGCCCGCCGAACAGCTGCGAAATCCCTTTCATCACAGGGTGACCGCCTTCCGCGAACGCGATGTCGCCTTGATTCCACTGCGGATGGCAATGCGCCACATCATCCGAGCGCCAACCGCGCAGACCGCGCCGTCGATCTTTTTCTTCGACTCGCGATGCTCTTTGCCTAGCCCGACGCCGATTCCACGAGCGGGGCGCCGGCGCGCGTTCTTCACATGCTGTTGCAAGATTTTGTCTCCGTCATGAGGGATCACGCCCGTACTCCCCTCCGTTGCGCCGTTCTTCACGTCCGAGGTGAATCGCTCGGCGTGCTCGATGAACACCTTCATGTGAGCCGGTGAGCGCATGTCCCAATTGATCAGGTGCGCAGAGTCTCCCGACTTCACTGCCGGGAGTAGCCGCAGCTTCTGTGCATACTTCTGAGCCCAGGCATCGGCGTACGGCTCCCAGTAGCGTTCACCTGTTTCGTCGTCGCGGGCGTCGGAAAGGTCGGCCCAGAAGCCGACGACCGAGTACTTCGCGAACGTCTCGTGAACCCGGACGTCGACCGCGTCCCGATTGACGATCCAGTCCTTATCCTTTGGGCCGCGCTGCCAGATTCCGATCCGGAATATGTATCCGTCCGACATTCGGCACCCGACCAGGGCGGTCGCGTCATCGGACTTCGATCCGTCGAAGAACATCACGATGCGATCGCCGCGCTCGAGCACGCGAGGATCAGCGTTGGCGTCCCAGTCCTGAGGAACGACCCAAGCGTCCTCGGCGGCCGTGATCTGGTTGTACCACTTGCGCCGTGACTCGCTCGGGGGATTCGCAGAGTTCAGGATCGACTTGACGATGCGACCACGCGGCTTGGTGTCGAGCCAGGTCGAATCGCCCGCGATTGCGCGCACCACATCGGGTGCCGCTTCGGCGCTGAGTGGCGCTTTCGGTGGCGCTTCCAGCGAGTCGTACAGCAGACCGAAGTCCTGAAACTCCGATTCCTCGCCCTGAGTTGCTTCCCACGCTTCGCGAACGACCTGCCCCACCGAACCCTCATTGGGACGAAAGGCGTTGCAGATGTCCAGCATCCGAGCCGTGCCGTCTTCGGACTTCGCGGCGTTGCCCTCGATAGCGCCCGCCATCTCGTGGCCGCCGTTCGATGAATTCCAGTTCTGTGTCTCGCCGCGAATGATCAGCGTCGGCCGGCCACCCTCGATCGCCATCGCCGACGAGGTCACCGCTTCGATCTGCCGAGTGTCACCAAGGCCGTAGAGATTGACCTTGCCGATCTGGATGCCGTAATGCTGGCGAGTTTCCGCCGGCACCAACGACGGCAGGAGCTTCATCGTGTTCTTGGTCTGCTCCTGATTGACCGCGACGATCTGCACCCACGCGTTCGGTTCCTCACGACCGATCGGACGATCGCCGTCCCAGTGGTCGAACGTCACCTCGGCGAAACACGCTGCGAGCGCGAGACATGCCGCAACCGGATCCTTGCCCCAACCCTTCAGCCTCTGCAGGACTGCCGAGTGATAAAGGAATCCGCCGTTCTCGTCGACCGCGAAGAACCAAAGAATGAAACGTGTCTGCTCGGGAGTGAACTGCCATGGCTGACCGCGCTTGTCCCTGAGCCACTTCCCCGCCCAGGCGAGGACCCGCCATCCGAGACTGGCCTCGGGCAACACCCAGCCGTTTTCGTCCCATTGCCACGTCGGGCCGATCTTGACCGGCTCCCACAACAACCCCGTTGGTGGAGTGGCGTCGTCGAGCTGCTCCTCGTACCAGGCAATGATCTCGGCGAACTCGGAATCCGCAGACTTGATCAGAGTCGCCGCGCGACTACGCGCCACGCCTGGACCACCGGGCGTTCGCCGCGGTCCTTGCGGAGGCCGAGCGCTCGCCCGCCTCCTTCTCGACATTGCCGTCGTCGGGCAACTTCAACTGCCGCATCAACGACGACAGCACAGTCCGATGCTGACGCACTTCGGACACCAGCGGATTGACCACCGGCTGCCCGGTCGACCCGATCGTCATGATGTCGTCGTCGTCGAGCCACTTAACCATCGAATCGATCAGATCAGCCTCGCGACAAGCATCTTCGAGAATCCGAAGCTCGTCGGGGCGCAACTCGTACGCACCGGAAATTCCGGACCAGAGCTTTTTTCCTGCCGCACGAAAGCCTGCCGGCGCTTTTGGCTTGACCATCGCAGACCTCCTCCTCGCTCCAAAAAACCAGAAGCGGCGCACGCATGTTTTTGACTGCTATGCCAACCGTGGGCCCGTGGGGGTGGGGTAGGGGCATCCCCCCAGGGGGTCACGGGGCGGGCCGGAGTGGCGGTGCGAAGGTCACGTCAGCGTCGGCCGGGGTGCGGCTCAGCTGGTCGGAGGCGGCCGTTCTTTGCTCGTCCGGCCTGGGCCTCGCGTTGAGTTTCCGTGGCGTGACAAGGCAAACAGAGGGCCTCTCCGTTGGAGAGCGTGTCGGTGCCCCCGGACCTGGTGTTGACGATGTGATTGGCCTCGATGTCATGCGGTTGGGCCGTCGCACTGCCCTGATATCCACACCTCTGGCACCGGTATCCGTCCCGCGCCTTGACCTGCCTGGCCCAGCGTCGGTGGGCTGCTGTGCTGGTGCGGCTGCAGCCTCCGCGCTCCCAGGCCATCAGTGGGCCTGCCCATCACCGGTTAGCAGTCCGAGCCGACGGTTCAGAGTCGCAGTGAGAACGGCGACCGCTGGCTTGTTCGCTCGACATCGCTCGCGTCGGAGATGAGCGAGGTCGCCGACGATCATGTCTTCGAGTGTTGGCATGCGTTCCCGCCTTTCACTTCCGAGTTCGATATGGGCACGACGCCGGCCGCCGCAGCGATTGACCGCGACAGCCTGCCGTCGACGTGGCCCGCGTCTTCTGGGTCCTTCGGTCGGGGTCGGCTACCCGACGGAGGGAAGACCCTTGCGGTGTCGCCGATGGGAGTAGTCGCGGGCGAGCCAGGAGTCGCGCGGGATCCGGACGCGGACGGACTCTGTCACGAGGGTCCCGTCATTGGCAGCGGTGAGTTGTGGCCAACCGTCGGCGTCCGGGACGAAGCGATCGACCTTCAACCATCGTCGGCTGATCTGTCGAACTGATTCGTCGAGCGTCCATCTTGCGCTGGCACCCAGTACCCGGGTGGCCTCCTCGTAGTGCGGGGTACCGCGGCGGAAGTACGGGTCAGCCTTGGTGGGGGCGAGGACGATCCGGAGCCACCGTTCCAGTCGGCTCGCGGCCTTCTCACCCTCACTCCGAGGAATGAAGTACTCCGAGAACTCCGAATCGCTCACGGCCCGGGACTGTCCATCGACTGCCTCTGTCATTGTCGAGCCCCTCTCACAGTGTCTGCACGGAATCCATCGGCCGCACCCCTCGCAGAGATGCGGACCTGGATTGATGTCGGGCTGTTCGGCCGGAAGGTCTGACCAACGCTGTCCCCGTTCGGTAGTCGACTTGGTTGTTGTCATCGGTCCCTCGCTTTCGTCTGCATCTCACGACACGAAGCGTTTAGAAGAAGGGATCCGTGGAACACCTCGGATATCGCAATCGAATATCGACCTTCGGAGGTCACACGATGGCGTCGCCACTACCAGTTGGCAATGCGGATCTCGTTGATCTGTACTGCGCTTTGAGAGTCGTGTATGAGGATGCAGCTCTGCTGATTCCGTGTCCTGACGACGGGTACTTTGCAGATCTCGATGACACTCTGCGTGCGATTCATGACGAGATTGTTCGTCGGGGTTTGTTTGATTCGGAGGCTGCTTGAGACTGAGGCACATCAGATCACCCAAAACTCGATGAGCGCGATCACGATTCGGATCGCTTCGATCAGGTCGAGGATGGCGGTCATGCACTGGCCTTGCGGAGCTGCATCAGTCTTTCTTGCGCATGCTCCAGTTGGGAGTCAGCCTGCCATCTCGGATTCCATGGGCCGTAGACGCCAAAACTTTCCGGATCTGAGTAGACCCTCTGACGATGCAGTTGTGCTGCTTCGATATCGAGCATTGCCCGCTCGATATCGAAGCTGTCCACCGGCTCCGGCACAGACAGCAAATCCAGTTGTTCGGCGACGCTTTCTGTGATCGCATCGACAATCTCCGAGGATGGGAGCAGCACGCCTGGAATCGTCGTGCACGAGAACGCGACGATCGATACGAGCTCCAGAGTCAGACTGCGCTGCTCATAGTTCATCGAGCGGAGAACCACGCCGATATCGCCATACGTTCGAATCACTTCGGGCCTCCGTGGATCGGTGGGACGTCATGGCGGAGAGAAGAGGAGTCGAACCCCCGGCCTTTCGGCCCGCGCCGCGTTCGAAGCGGTCCCGCCACCACTGGCGGTTTACTCTCCAGGGCCCCGCCTGCAGGCCGGGGCTATTCAGTTGTTCGGCTACCGATCTCCCCGGATCACCGTGTGCCCCACGACAGCGGGGACGATTGAGCCCGCTCAGGCAGCAACGCACTACGGCGGGGGCCGTCTTGGTGCGAGCTTGGATTCCATATCCGGCGCGTGAGCAGAACCGGATCGGCGACTTTGACCTGAGCGGAAGATTGTGGCGTTGATTCCCGGAGCACCCGCCGGTGATGTTTCGGCTAGTGCATCGACAGATCCAGACGCGCCCCTGGATGCAGAAGGGGCGTGAGACTTACCCTTTCGGATAAATCTCACGCCCTAGCGAGCGAAGCTTAACACACTCACTGTCCGTTGCAGTTCAGGCACTTTCGAGGGATGGATGAGCGCGGTGTGCATCGAGCAGCAGACCGAAGACGAAGACCGGTGATTCTTTGCCTCGAATCTTGGTGTGCCGGATCGGTTTGACCGCACCGACTTCGCAGAGGTGAAAGATTCGGCGCTTGGTCAGGGTTCGATAGTCCTCGACGACCTGACCGTCGACGTCCAGGACCCGTCCCATTCGCTTTGCCATGAGTGCCGCCGCGCTCGCATTGACTTCGGTCTTGCGTGCATCTTCGAGCTTCGCCTCGTCGAGCTGAACCGCTGCCTCCTCCCCTGGCGGTCGCAGCGTGGCAAAACCGGCCGTCACTACGTCACGGATCGCATCAAGCGCCTCTTCAGCACCTGGAGTGAGCGCCAGAGCGGACACATTGCGGTCGAGCCACTTCGCGAGCTCCGAAGTGCTCCCCCGATAGTCACGCGATGGAATTCGCCTCTCGTGGCGCCGAAGTGGACCGATGAAGTCGAATTCATGGGTGTAGTCCACCGGCCAGTAGCGAATTGCGCGCGGCTCGCACACAAATTGAACCCACGTCGCCAACTCTCGATGCAGCGCGGTGGCGGCGGCCGACACACGCTCGTTGAAGGGCAACGGTTGCGCGCGCTCAACCTGGCCGATCCGTGGGCCTCCCGAGCCAAACTTCTCTTGCTTGGCGACAGCCACGTCGAGCCCTGCGACGAGCGTGGGCACGGCGCGGAGGAACTCGACGAGCTGGCGCTGCCTACTGCGATCGAGATAGAAGTGATCCGCTTCAGTGCCGAAGCTCAAGGTCGCCACTCCTCGCGGTAGTCGGGATGGTCGTCGTACGGCACGGCGAGAAGCTGCATCGACTCCCAGAGTCCAGGAAATATTCGGATGTTGACCATGCCCTGCCGAGCCTTTGCGACAATCCCCCGCTTGGCCGCTACCTCACGCAACACCCGAGCAGGATCATGCCGAGCAATATGTATGAAATCCGGTTCACCGCCATCTGCCCACTCTGCCGCCCCGTGCGACCAACGGACTGCGCCACTTGCGACAACTTCATCGTCGGCGATCCGCGCTTCGAAAAATTCGAGGAAGGCGCGGAAGCTAGCAGTATCCATGCTCATCGTTCCCCCTTGAGTGCTGATGTGGCCATTACGATCCCCGCTTTCAAGCCGTCGGACACTTCGCCCAATTCTACCCGATTCTATCGAAATACTCAACCAATCTCTCTGTGTATCAATGTCTTTCACGATCCGTCCACTACCAAAAGTTCGAGCAAGTCGTTGGGTTCGTGGTCGACGGGTGCACTGTGACATTCGCATGGGCAGTGCCAGATGTGCGATGGCTGGATAACGGTTGGCCACCCGGCCGGCACCGTGGTCTTTCCGTTGGGTTTGTTGCCGATTGTCACGTAGCACTCGGGCGACCAGACGCCGGACTCGTGCGGTCCGCCGATGCGGTGGGCGCACTTTTCGTGTCGCCCGTTCGTGCACCACCCAGAGGGCCCGTATTCGCATGCGGCGACCATGTCGAAGTGTGCGACAACCAATTCAGCCACGCTTCACCCTCCGAAACTCGACGAATAATCTGATCCAATCCCGAACCGTCATCCCCACCTCAGTGGTTGCCAAGGCGAGGATGACGACGATGAGAACCTCGGTCACGTTCCCTTCACATTCAGGATCTGGCGCAACTCGTGGAGTATCTCGACCAGATCCTTCGCGTCTTCCATGACGACGTCGATGTCCTTGTACGCGTCAGGGATTTCGTCCACCCATTCTTCGCCGTGGCGGTACTCGATCCCTTCCATGCGCTTTGCGAGATCCTCGGGCTTGAACCGCTTGCGCGCTTCGTTCCGGGAGAATCGACGGCCGGCACCATGTGGAGCCGAGCAGAGACCGGGCTTGTTGCCCTTGCCCACAACAACGTAGGAGCGAGTTCCCATGGATCCAGGGATCACACCACGATCACCTTCGTGAGCGGAGATGGCACCCTTCCTGGTGAGCCACACCGTTTGGCCGTAATGCTGCTCTCGCTCGGTGTAGTTGTGGTGGCAATTAATCCGCTCGGATTCCTGCACGGCCTTGCCGATCCACTGCCCGAACACGTGCGCGAAGCGGTCCATCATTTCCGCACGGTTGAGGTATGCGAAACGTTGCGCCCAGCGGAGCTCGCGGATGTAGTCCCAGAATTCAGGGATTCCTTCCGGGAGGTACGCGAGGTCGCGGTTCGGGAGTTTGATGTGCCATTTCTTGCAGAGTTGCTGCGCGACCTTGATGTGCTTCTGCGCGATCTTGTTGCCGACGCCGCGGGAGCCGGAGTGCAGGAACAACCACACGCGATCCTCCTCGTCGAGGCAGAGTTCGATGAAGTGGTTTCCGCCGCCGAGCGACCCGAGCTGTTCGCGCCATTTCGGCGAGTGCGACAGGTCGACGTCGGAATCCACTGCGAGTTTTTCGAGTTCGGCGATTTTGGGTTGTGCGTACCACTTTCCGAGAGACTCGGTGAGGTTGTAGTTTCCGGGCGACAGCGGGATCGACGCTTCGATGGTCTCGCGTAGTTCGCGAAGGGTTCCGCCGTTTCCGTCGATATCCCCCTTCGTGAACTGTGTTCGGACGGCGATCATTCCGCATCCGATGTCGACTCCGACGGCCGCGGGGATCACTGCTTCGCGAGTCGGGATGACTGTGCCGACGGCAGAGCCCTTTCCGCTGTGTGCGTCAGGCATGAGGGCGACGTGCGGCCAGGCGAATGGCATGGACGCCGTTTCCGCTGCCTGCTCGAGCGTATTGTCGTCGATCTGGGATGCCCAGTTGAGGAGATTGTTTCCCACGATGGTCGGTGTCATCACTGCACTCTTTTCGTCGGCCCGAAGGCACTTCTGCGTGTTCGGGCTGGATTGATGGTCCAAAACGGGCGCTCGGGATCGGGTGGGCGTTTCGGGGGTGTGCCGGGCAGTTCCCATGAGCCGTCCGACACTGTGAACGTGCGTGAGATCCGAGTGTCGATCGCCTTGCCACCGAAATCCTCGGTCTCATCTGGTGTGAATTGGATTTCGTCAACCGTGCCAAGCTCCACCCCGTCGACGTACAGCACTCCCGTTGGCGCGCATTGCACACCGGCGCCCATATCCGTCCAGGCAGTCATCCCGCATCTCTCGGAGTGAAGAAGGCGGTCATCGGGTGCGGGGTCCACTTAATTCGCCCGTCCTCCTCCTGCTGGAAGGCGCCGGTCAGCTGCATGCAGCTGATCGCCTGGTTCAGTCCATGCTTCCGAATGACGGCCATCAGATCGAGGTGTTCAATGTCGGGCAATCCGCACAGTCGCCGCATCTCGTCATACGGGATCGTCTCTGCCAGATCACCTCTCGCGGGTGTCGCCTGTGATCGGATCCCACTCACAACGACTCCCCACAAGTCTTGGCGGGTATGAATTCCCACTCGACGAAGTCACGGCAGAACTCGGTGCCGATCGGGCCGCTCATGCCGACTCTGTATTCGCAGTCGTCGAGAGCACCCTGCTCGGCCATTGGGCTGATGCAGTCGTTGTCGAACCAGTGCTGCATCCAGCAGAGTTCGTGCGTGACTTTTGGGTGGTGGTGATCGTCGTCCCAGCTCTCGCAGTCACATCCGGGGTAGTTGTGGCAGGCGGACTCGGTGCCACCGTGGCAGGTGAATTCGATCCGTGGGTGCTCTTCGTCGCCGGTGATGGTGACTGTGTGTAGTGCCTTGGTACTCATTGCTATTCCCCTTCCACCGCTGCGCGGATGAATTCCTCTTGCAGAGCCGCGCGGATGAGTCGTGCGGCTCCCCATTGCGCTATGAGATTTCCGCCTTGTTGGAAGAGGTCACCTTGCAGCTTCTCCACCCTGGCGATCGTGGCCTCGGCCTTCGCGGCGCGCGCTTCGGCTTCGAACCGCGCCGCTTCTACTTTGCGGATCTGAGTTATGCGGATGCTGGCCCGCTTGTTTGCGGCCTTCACTCTGGCTCTGGCGCGAACATTGGCTTCCGCTGTCCGCCCGTTGGTGTGCTGCTCCACCACCAACGCCACATGCGCGGGAAACGAGTCGGCCGACATCGACTCTCCGCACGAGCACTTGACCATCTTCGTCACGCTCGTCGCCACAAACGGCTTATCGCTGAAGATTGGCGGGTACGTGAACTCCGTCCAGCGATCGCCCGACTGGTGCGCTGCGATGAGGTCGGTCAACCCCGGATCAGGCGCGGTCACGACGACACCTCGTCGGTCAGGGTGATGTAGACCCAACTCTCTTCGCACTCGTAGTCGACCGGGTGATCACCGACCGGCAATTCTTCGGGATCGAAGTCGTACTCGACCTCCATGTACCGAGTCACGCAGCCTTCGCCCTC
>Ga0153993_100024_pt1 | contig 42095 bp, 15 predicted proteins | sample TSNC077MetaG_FD_104706 | JGI IMG/M metagenome (GOLD analysis project Ga0153993, IMG submission 104706) | Attine ant fungus gardens microbial communities from North Carolina, USA - TSNC077 MetaG | ecosystem: Host-associated > Fungi > Mycelium > Unclassified | place: USA: North Carolina, Lumber...
CTGGACTCTCGCCTGACGCCGCTCAAAGCCGCGGCGACTGGCCGAGTCGTCGCGCGGTTTGTACGTCACCGGGGGCAGCTTCGCACCAATACCGTTTGTTGTGAGGAACGAACTGTAGTGAGGTGCGATGACCATATCCCGATTGACCGCGCCGAAACCGGCCTGTTCGAGACCGCGGTCGAGACCGTCGAGCCAACTCGATTTCGGGTCGCCGTCACCGATTCCGTGCAGAAATACAATCTTCACAACCATGTCCCTCTCGAAGGTCGAACCCTGTTATCACCTAAACCACTACTGTTGTTCGCTACAAAGATTCGAAAAAGATGAGCACCGCCGAAAATCTCGAACGGGTTCTCTGCGCTAACTTCGCAATACCGTACAGAGGAGGACCGACACCTCCGCGACCAGCTGGCCAAATCTCGGTCACGACCATAAAGCATAGGATCACCAATTATCGAGATCACTTTGCTCGGATGAGGTGCTCGAGACTTTTTGCGGGTATACGTCACCACACCGGTGTCTGTCGTACGGCTACGTCAACGACCAAATGGTCGGGGATCGTGAACCATCCACAAGCATGAATTGCGACAATGTCTTTCCCGGGTCTACCTCGAATGTCAAGAATCCCCGAGCGCAGACACCGACTGCTGGACTGTGTAGCTGATTGGTGAGGTTCGGGTCCTGCGCTCCGACCTGAACATTCCAGAACGTATATGTGACAGCGTCCGATGCGGCGAGCCTGAAGTTCGATGCAGAAATTCCGGTACTCGAACTCGGGCAAACCTCGAGATCAGCGACGGCGAATTGTTTACCGGCTGTTTGTATCCGGCTTGCGGTGCCACTGGCAGTAACCGGGTAATCGACTCCATGCAACGTGACCGCTCCGGAACTGCTCTGAGCCTGCTCACCGAGACCCAACGCCACCGGCGCTGGCTTGGATGTAACTTTGGGTGCCGAAGTTTTGGGTGTCGTCGCGGGCTTCGCAGTCGTCATCGTTGTCTTAACTGCGGTCGATGCGTTGTCAGCGGATGCGCACGCGGTCAAGGCTAGCGCCGCTACGCTAAGCGTCGCAGCCGCACATGCGGCTATCTTCGTGATGGTCATTGCGTCTCTCCAGAAGTTGCCCCAATCGGGCATTCGGCATTGTGCGTAGGTTACGGCCAAAGGTCGACGCTTTGCGTGCATTCGCCTGGATTCGTCGATGGAAAAGTCGCGAATCGAGGGACTCACGCAGCCAGTCATTGCGCTTTCTTCTTGGCGCAGCGAATCCGCCTGGGTCCACCGCGGAGAAGATATATACCTCCCTAGCAGTAAGGAATTACGCTACGTAACCTGCCACGCAACGAAGCAGAATTTCCCCGAGACATCGACGGCACTTTTGCGCATTCCGGTGCTCAATTGATTGAAGCCCGGGACGCTCTATACGATTCGGACATGGCACGCATCCGCACCATCGAGCCCGGGACACAGTCGATTCGCGCACACAGTAGCGAGGTTGACTGCTTCTACAACCTGGTTGATGACGAGTCTGGAGCGCGGTTAGTCCATCTCAGCACGTTCGGTTCGGACCATCGCAAGTCTTCACCGAAGAGCAGCCAATCCATTCAGTTGGATCAGCAGATGGCAGAACGCTTGATCGCTGTGTTGCTCGAATCGTTCCCGGCGATCGGGGCGCCTGTGCTAACCCCGATCGCCGAACCTCCACTCCCGATTACGCAGTCATCAGGAAGCACGCTCATCTACGACCAATTGTCGCGAGAGCTCGGTCCCACCTAGTTTCGCGCGAGCATCCCGACCAGCAGGTCTGCGTTCGTTTCCTCCGCATGAACCACTACAAAGCCATCGTCCTTGAGCCAGGTGTCACGCTCTCCATCGTTTCCCTCAACCAAGACGACGGCAGGTTGGCGCCATACTGCTTCGACAGGCCACCCGATGTCGCCCATTTCGATTCCCATCTCCGGCTTATGAACCCCGAGCAAAGCGAGTGCCAACAACAACTCGGAAACTGACGCTGAAGTCCCTTCTAGATCCTGCCCCCATGCGCCAGTGGAATCCGCACCGTCGATCTGTAGGTGTCGGAAGATCGCCAGAGCGCCTCTCCTCGAGAGCTTTTCATGGTGTCGTGCGTTTCTGTACGAACGAAGACATCCGTAGCAAGAAGTTTCTTCGCCGCATTCGCATGACTGGACGCGTTCAACGGCTCCTTCCAGAACAGAACCGAGGTTCTCGGCGATCTTCTTCGCTGCACCCGCACCTGCCGGGACGGTGTCGAACAGTACGATGCTTCGTCGCCCGTCGGCGCTCCACGACAACGTTCCGTCAATATCGTCTCGGCTGATCTCGAGTGCTTCGGACGCGCCTTCCAAGAGTGCGTAAAGCACCGACATCCACTGTGCTTCGCTTTCCTTGCTGTAGGCAACGTCCGCGAACGTGAACTCGGCAACGTCGGTCTGGTATCGATGTGCAAGCGAAACAACTCGAAGTGGGCCATCACACGCTTGACCAGTATGCGGCCGTTCATGCTTCCGACTCGAGAGCTTTCCGCCAACCGGTTTACCCCACCCGCACCAATCGCAGATGTAGAAGCCGCCGCCATCACCGTCTGAGATGACTGCCAACGTGGCTCTCGTTCCAGCCCGCGCGGATACTTCCATTCCGCCCGTAGAGTGCCATGTGAAGATATCGATTTGGTCGCCTACATTTTCGACATAACTTGCTCCGTGCCAACGCCGTTCAGGCGGCACCGTACCAACATCGTGCGCTTCGCGATCCGCAACAAACCCGTATTCGGGAATCACGAAGGAGCGAATCTTGTCGAACTGAGCATCGCAGCTAGGGCACCTCTCATCGACATCGAGTTCGCGACCGCATTGGAACCGAGCACAGTTGCGACACACCCTGTACTTGAGCTCGTCGAGTTCTCTCTTGGGAAGCTTATGTAACCCACGTGACGTCCAGACTTTGCCGCCCGCAACAACTTGGTTGCCAGGCGCGTAGTCGTAGATCGCCTGGCTCAGGTCGCGCGAAAGCTCCAGCTTGCTGCCGATTGGCTCCTGGCAGTGCAGGGTACGCAGTTCGACTGTGTCAACAGGGAATCCGTACTTCGGCAGGATGTTCTTGTTCGCGAGAAATCCCAGCAACTGACGATTCTCGATTGTCCGAAGGGTTTTCAACAGCTTGTTGGCCAAGCCAAGTTGGTCAACCTCTTTCGCATCGTCGATCAGTTGCCGGAAGACCTTCAGGTCTTCTCGAACGTCTTCCTCAGCCAGCGTAAGCAGCTTGTCCAAGTACTCGACCCACGCGTTGGTCTCGACGCCGATCTCCTCCTGGATTTCCAGCGGCAAGACCTGACGCAATGCATCCTTGATCTCCGCAGGGACCGGAGTGAGGAATGCACGCACCGTCGATGCTGGCGAATCCTGTTGCGCCTCAGGTGGGGTAAAGAACTCTCCGGCATACTTCCACGTGGTCCCGCCCGATTGGAACGCATACCGGAAGAATGCGGACAGAGCAACTGAATGTGCATGCCGACGGCCGATTCGTTCGTTCTCGATAGGCACCCACGGGATACGCATCTTCCCTGCGATCATGGATTCAGGGCTCTGGTATTTCGCCAGGTCATGAGAGTTGCGGTTGGCGTATGTCACGACCAATGCCGCCGAAGCCGCTCGTCGACCAGCTCGACCGGCCCGCTGAACATAGTTGGAGGTCTTCGGCGGCATGTTCCGCATGACGACGGATTGAAGGTCGCCCACATCAACACCGAGCTCGAATGTCGTCGAACATGACAGAACGTTGACTCTGCCGTCGATGAAGTCTTTCTGGATAGTGGCTGCTTCCTTGGCATCCCACTGTGCGGTGTGCTCCATCGCCGACATCGGCGCAGCATTGAGAGTCCGGTAGATGTTGCGGTAGTGGTTACTCTCAGCTTCGACGGACGGAATCACATACGACTCCAACGTCCCTGGGCAGCTGCTGTTTGAGCACACGCCCCGCACACTGAACGCCGTCACGCGGCGGCATGCATCGCAGCGATACCAGTCGACATCAAGACCGTTGTGAACGCACAGTTTGGCGTGATTGATCTGAAAAACGTCGGCTGCGAACTTGTCACTCTCAGGTGAGATGTAGCCGGCATCGAGCAAGAAACGCCAACACCCATCAAGAACCTTCTCCACAGGCGCATCGACACCCACCGCGCGAAGAACCTTGTCGACAAACTTCACACGGTTGTTCGTCGTACCTGCACGGCCACTGGGCAGCCAACTGAGGACCTTCCTGGTTCGGTCGGATTCCATCAGCCGCATGCGAATCCGCATATTTCGCGGCTCGAATCGCTCGCTCTTGATGTCGACCTCGTCGAGCAGGTTCATGACGCCCTGAAGCCTGGCGGTCTTTACCAGTTCATCGAGTAGGCCCCAGCTCTCATCCTCTGTGAGTCCGAGTCGACCGAATGCCTTTGGAAGCGCTATCTTCTTCGAACGTGCCAGCGAGACACGCATGAGTCCGAGCCCTTCCAACGACTGTCGTTGGTCCATAGTCATGAGTTCGCCGACCACCCACTCGTTGGCGGCTTTCTCCATGGCCACACGACCGGCATTCTCGGGAAAGTGGCTGGCGTCCTTAGCCTTCTTGCGGACCACCAACGCCAAGTCTTCGACCGTGAGATCGTCGTCCTCGTACTTCTTATCTTGCAATGCTTGAGAGAGATACCGACGTTCAAGCAATCGTCCGTAGGTTCGTTCGAGATACGGCGCCGCAAAGGCTGCAGACTGCCGCGAGTCCGAGAACATCAGCAGCTTGCGACCCTCACCAACCTCTTCGACCGTCGAATCCGTTGCTGGTGGTAGCTGTTGATACAGCGCGGTGGTGATCACAGCCGGAGCAGCATTTGTGTCAGTTCGCAGACGGCGAATCACTTGCCTTGCGCGGGCACCGCACTCGGTACATTGACTCATTACTCTGGTCGCAAACTTGTGTTCTCGTACACGACGCACCGCGCCCCCGGGGCAGTCCAAATGACCGCAGCCTGCGTCGGTATCACCGAGATGACCGCATCCCGTACACAGGTACCGAATACCTGGCTCTTCCTTGGCCTCCTCGTCGGACAAGGTCGCTTCGTCCTCGTCCACTGTGCTGTCGGAGTCTCCATCTGCCAGCACAAGCCAGCGCACAGATGAATCGTCCTTTGGCGGGATGAAGAACTGCTGGCGCTGTCGGTTCTCCACTTCACCCGCCAAGTGGACAGCACCACAACGTTGGCAGGTACCGAACTCGAATACTGCACGGCTGGTTTCCGGATCGATTTCGTGACGGCCAAGCATCACCTTCGGACCTTCGTCAGCAAAGCTGATGAAAGCGCCTTCAGTAGCACGCACAAACATGTGATACCGGGCCGACAACACAGGATTGCCAGAGGCGTCGTGAACTTTGCTTCCAAGCGCAACAAGCGCTTCCAGCTTCGCTTCGGCCGCAGAATCATGCGGCCAGAGGCGACTTTTCAAGTCCTGTGCGGCGACAGGTAAGCCAATCGCTTCACCGTCTTCAGCCCGTAGGTGCGTTTGAAGTTCAGCGATCCGGTATTCACTATGCAATGCGTCCGCAGCATCGCCTGAAGACGTCTTGGTCTCGAGTTTCGTGAGGTCACCGTCAGCGGCAGCCCATTCGAAGAGCTCTTCGTCTGTCATCTTCCATGTTGGCGTGGCCGCTCGCGCTTGACGCGTCGCTCGGACTAAATCTTGACGGTTGGCATCTCCGTCGACAAACTCGAATGGGGCGTCAAACAGATTGCGTGCAAACGTCATTGCTTCCGCTGGATCACCGTCCAGAGATGCTGAGGTGGCGATGCACTGCAAATCATTTCCTGCAGATACTCGTTGGCGGAGTCGCCGCAAGAGCAACGCGATTTCCGAGCCTTGTGCACCGTCGTATACGTGCGCCTCGTCGAGTGCGATGAATCGCCACGTTCCCGCGTGCGGACCGTCGAATAGATCAAGATCGGTCGGACGCAGCAACAGGTATTCGAGCATCGCGTAGTTGGTCAGCAGGATGTTGGGCGGGTTCTCGCGCATTTCCTGACGGCTGAGCAGTTCGTTGGGCAGTCGCTCCTGCCCTGGGTTCGTGGCTTTGTACAGGGATTCCGCTCTTGCTGCAGTTTCCTGCGTCTCGCCGGTATAACGTCCGAAAGTGATGTCTGGCAGCACCTTCAACATCTCGCGGAGACGCCCGAGCTGGTCATTCGCGAGCGCGTTCATCGGGTAGAGCAGCAATGCCCGCACTCCTGGTTCCAATGTCCCTGCCGCACGCTCCACAATCAGCGAATTCAGGATGGGAAGCAGAAAACTCTCTGTCTTGCCAGAACCCGTACCGGTCGAGACGACGAGGTTGCGCCCAGCCACAACTTTGCGGATCGCTGTCTCCTGATGCACGTACAGAGGTCGATCCAAAGGGACGACGCGGCTGTTGATCCCCACGAATTCCGGGTGCAGCACGCCGTCGTTGACCATCTCCTGCAAAGTGCTGCCTGCCGCGTACGGCGGTGTCAGCTCGAGCAATGGCCCCTTGGTCAACAGATCTGTGTTGTCAATAGCGCCGGAGAACGCGTGCGCGATCGCAGGATCACTCGGCGCTAGGAGTGTCTTGAGATAGCGCTTGTACCCGTCTTCGATCTGGTGCCCGGTTTCCAGCGGGTCTAGACGATCACTCATTCTCCACTCCGATCAAGTCCCCACAATGGGCATAAGTCACCAGCGCTTCAGCGATCAGCAGGTCAGTCATAACGAGTTTCGGGCACAGCCACGCCATACGTGCCCAGGCTTCCATCAACCCCGTCGTCAATGGGGAGTATGCGAGCATTCCGTGGGCATCCAGCCGTGCAAGTGCTGCGAGCGTCAGAGATTGCATCGACAACAGCATCCACGGATGCGTCACTGTGTCGACTCCGTCCAATGCCTCACTTCGGGATGAGATGACGTTGTAGATCGCCTTCGACGATTGTCGAACCAAACGCAGCGACTTCAACGATTCCGAGGCGAGCATCTGATGTGCTCCAGATGACATCCACTCGCCTCGGCGGTGAAAGGCATCGATTGTTGCGTCCACACGGGTATCGAGATCGAGCAGAGCTCCGGGAACTAGCCGGAATTGCTCGAACATATTGTCGACCGCGGGCTTGGAAAGCGAGTGTACGCGTGCGACATTCAGATCGAAGTACCCTGAATTCAGAGCCTCTGAGCTGCCTCGCAATACCTCGAACAGCACCGGACCGCACTGCTCGGAGAGATAGGAGATTGATTCGGCCCGCTCCTCCCCGACAGCACCACGCCGTTCGAACAAGGACGGAAGGTCAGCGATTTCAACCATCGAACCGACCCACGGGTTGGTGTGGAGATCATTGAGCGTGTACTCGGCGCTGAAGCTTCGATTCACGAGACCTGTCCGGATCAGCAGTGCCACCATCTCCTCGGCAGGAATGGTGCTGCTACCCAACGCTTCCAAGGCAGACCGAGGGTGGATCGCGAGAATGCGAACAAGTGCCGCACGCAATCTCTGCGTTGCGACGTCTTCTGCATCTTCGCGCAGCATCGCAAGTGCAGCCCAGGTCTCCGGCATCGCTAATCCCGAGGTGGGCGGCGAGCCTTCTCCAGCAAGGAACCGAGCCAACTTGTCCCGGGTTCCGTTGGCGTCACGAACCCACCCACGCTGTTCGATTCTGATTGCTGAGGAGTCCGGCCAGCGCGGCGGAGTGATAGTCACCCATGGATCGTCGACGAAGACCTGCCCCAGGAGAGGCCCGGCATCCACGAGTTCCGCCGGCAGTACAACTCGGCCTTCACTGATTTCGAGCGTTCGCATCGGTAGCCAGGGCGCTGTTGTCGACCACAAATAGATCGCGAGGTCGTCCTCGGCTGCAAGATCCTCGAAGTTCAACGTTCCATCGACGACGGCGATTCCGCTGCACAGTTCCGCCGGCCGAATATTGGCAAGTGCCACACTCGTTGTCGTGCCGTCGGAATCGTCTACCAGTGCCGCGATACGACAGTCTCCCGTAGCCGTCCGAACCGCGTCGACAAATGTACGCGAGAGGACTTGAAACATGTTGTCGGACGGTACATCCGGAGTGACCTCTTGAAGCAAGTCGCCATTGCGCGAGAGCAGCGCGAAGGAGACAGAGACATCTCCAGGGATTCGGGCAGCGATTACCGAGTAGTCCTCCAAGTCGCCCGGGGTGAGGACCTGCACGGAAGTACGCCACTGGGCCGGCTTCCCGACTGGGTCCAACCGCATCTCTACGTAGGGAGGTGTCATCACCAAACGGAAGTTGCGGCTCTCATCGCTCACACGGATCTCGGCGTCTCGCGTCGCGACGTCGAAGCTCACTCGTACCCGATCGACTTCGAGTTTTCCGACGCTGTCAGCCGTGGCGGTTATCGGCGACAGGCCACCCACCACTGGGTACCGGAAATCGCGGTCGAATGAAATCGCGAGATCTTCTGCCAGAAATACCTTCTGACGAATGTCTGATCCGAGTGGGCCGGTCACAACGATCTCGAAAAGCCCTAACAGCGAGGATGCCTCGTCGGAGAACGGATCCAGCGAGGTTGTCTCAGACTCCGTGACCCATTCCTCGTCCACCAACCATGCAGCCTCGCCTTCTCTACGAACACGCACCCGCCAGGAAACTGAAGCTGCATTGTGGTGGGCAGGCAATGTGACTTCGGGACGGGTTGAGTAGACGGTCAAACCGTTGAGTGCCTTCAACCCGAGAATGGACTCACCAAATGCGAAGGTCGGCGAGGCGGAGTTCCTCACACTTCGTGCGACTCCAGTTTCGGCCGTCTGCGTCCGCGCGAGGCGAATGGAGTGATGTTCGGTCAGGTCAACGAAGGCCGTGGTCCAACCTTGCCAGCCGACGGGTGAACTCGGTTCGACCCCTGATTCGATCGGGCTGTCCGTGACCGCGTCAACAAGCTGAGCGTCTCGGGGAAAAAGCGCGATCACCTGTCCCTTGGGCAGAGAAGCGCGTTGCTGGATCCAACGACCATCCGCCGCGAACAGAATCAACGGATCCCGTTTGTCCACGACCGGCAGCCGGTGACTTTCATTGCTCGGATGGTGCTGCAGCTGAATAGTACGAATCGGAGAACCTACCGGCACCAACGTCGGGGGATGTTCCTGATCCCCGCTTACGCCCCAACCACGTTCTGCATAAACTTCGCGCGTGTCACCGTCGAATGACACGCGCCACGCCACCTCAGGTTCGTCTGTGGGGTATGGAATGGACACAAAGACCTGTTCGTCCTGCAAGTCGTACACCAGTGTCGGTTTGCGGCGACGCCGTATCGACGATGCGTTCCCAGATGAAACGCCGCCAATGGGGTGGTCTCGCAGATGATCGATGAGCCCGTCCAGCATCATCGTAGGTAAGCCTGTTGTCGACGTATCGAGTATCAGCTCGTCCCACGAATCCGGTTGGGAAATGGTGTATTCGACGAACTCGAAGATCCGGTCCAATATATCAAGCGAAAAATCACCGCCGCGAAGAATGAAGTTCCGGACAGGAACGTCCAACGGATTCATTCGTGACTGCTTGCCGGGTTCATTGAGCCATTCGACTAGGGACGCTCCAGATGCATCCCTGCCGCCCACCAGGTGGGACCCGATGATTCCGACCAAGTCGCCAAGGCAATACGTCGGCACTCCGGCATGCAGGGTGAGTAACCGAACGTAGTCGTTCCCTAGATCCTCGAACTCGGCAAGCTGGTAGCGCTTCAAGAGTGTGCGAAGCTGACCACGAAACACATTCTCGAAGTTCGGGTCACGATCGAGGCCAAGTTCGTCCCAGAAATCCTCCCAGTAGCGCCCCTGCTCGTATGCCAGCGCGGCATGTCCGACCAGAATCGTGAGGGTGAGTGCGGGGTACTTCTTGATGACGTCAGCGTGCGAAAAACCTCGCCGAAGCATGCCTTCCGCGCGCTTACCGTAGAAGCCTTGAGCACGCCGGACTTCATCTTCACTGAGGTTGGTTTCGATAACGAGGGAAACCTTCTCCAGTAAACGACTGAGGCGAAATTCCTCGTCACTCAGCCAGTTTTCCAGAAACGACGGGTCCCCCACCGGTTCTCACCTCTTTCCCAATTCAGTCGAGCAGACGCACAAGGCCACCACCGCCGACAATCACCACGATTGAAGCCGGATTTGTTTGGACGATGCCTCGAAGACGTTCTTCGTATTGTCGTTAAATCGATATCGAGTATTACACCCCGGTCCGACAGAAACCGTCCGTACATCCCTGATACGGATACCATTTTGCCCGAGTGGTTGGATAGCACCTACATGCTGGTCAAACGAACGGAGCGGTCGCAGATGACGTCCACTGCTACAGAACTCAATGTCGCACCCGGATCGATTGTCGTCGTGCGCGATGAGGAGTGGCTCGTCACCTCCGCCGAACAGGGTTCTGACGGCTGGTTGATCCGAGTGCGAGGCCTGTCCGAGCTAGTCGCGGACACCACCGCTGCGTTCTATTCAAGTCTCGACAAGATCGAGGTCCAGGATCCCAAGCACGTTCAGGTAGTCGCCGACGACTCGGATGGATACCGAAACAGTCGATTGTGGCTCGAAGCGCTTACTCGCAAAACACCGGTGCCATACGGCGAGCAGTCGTTGACCGTCTCGAACCACATGCTTGCCGATTCCCTCGGCTACCAGCGCGCCGCCGTGGCGAAAGCCCTCGACCCGCGACACATTCGACCTCGAATTCTGCTCGCCGATGCGGTTGGTCTGGGTAAGACCCTGGAAATAGGAATGATTCTGTCGGAGTTGGTCCGGCGTGGGCGTGGCGAGCGGATCCTCATTGTGACGCCAAAGCATGTACTCGAGCAGATGCAGCATGAACTGTGGTGCCGATTCGCGTTGCCATTCGTTCGACTCGACTCCGCTGGCATTCAGAAGGTTCGTCAGAAGCTGCCCGCGACTCGCAACCCTTTTACCTATTTCAAGCGCGCCATCATCTCGATCGACACGCTGAAAAGTCCCCGTTACAAGGCGCATCTCGAGCGCCACAATTGGGACGCGGTGGTAATCGACGAGTCCCATAACCTCACCAACACAAACAGCCTGAACAACGAATTGGCGCGAGTGCTGGCGCCGAAAACCGAGGCACTGATCCTTGCCTCTGCCACTCCTCACAATGGACGCACGGAGTCTTTCGCAGAACTACTACGCCTACTTGACCCGACGATGGTTGCCCCCGACGGTTCGTTCACGAAGCAGGACGTCGACACACTATTGATCCGACGTCACCGCCACCACCCTGAGGTGGCTGCAGAAGTCGGAAGCGACTGGGCTGAACGCGCGGCGCCGGTACACAAGTTAATTTCACCGTCGGCGGCGGAAGACGACGTTGCAGCAGAGCTTTCGCGCACGTGGCTACATCCCAAAGCCGGTACTTCGTCTCCCTACTCAGGTGATACCAAGGCTCTTTTCGGGTGGACGTTGGCAAAGGCATTTCTCTCCTCCCCCGCTGCTCTCGCCGAAACGATCAAGCAGCGTCGCGCCAAACTCGATCAGCACGACGCAAAACAGCGACTCGAGCTCGACGCACTGGTCACTCTGAATGCGTTGAACGCCGAAGCCCTCAATGAAAAAGCCGGGAAGTTTTCCGCGCTAGTCGATCGTCTCCGCGAGATCGGAGTTGGACCCAAGTCGGAAATGCGAGCGGTGGTTTTCGCCGAACGCGTGGCCTCATTGCATTGGCTCACCGAAAATTTGCCGACAGCACTGAAACTCAAGCCTGAGAACATCGCTATGTTGCACGGCGGTCTCTCCGACGTAGAACAACAGGCAATCGTCGACAGCTTCAAGCTGGCAACTTCACCTATCCGCGTTCTCGTCACAGGTGACGTCGCATCGGAGGGCGTGAATCTGCATGCTCAGTGCCACAACCTGATTCACTACGACATTCCGTGGAGCCTCATCCGGATTGAGCAGCGCAACGGTCGTGTCGACCGGTATGGACAGAAATTCCCTCCCGTCATCTCCTCGCTGATTCTCGAGCCTTCGGATCCCGACTTCTCTGGCGACCTCCGAATACTGTCTCGACTTCTCGAACGTGAAAACGAAGCGCATTCGGCCCTCGGCGATGTCGCATCTCTCATGGGCAAACACACTGTCGGAGAAGAAGAATCGGAAATTCGAAAAGTTCTGGCTACAGGCGCCAACATCGACGCAGTTGTCCGTAGCGCCGAGGACGTTGCCGACGGAGACGACCTCGATGCGTTTTTCGCGCAGTACGACGCCGAAGACGCATCAGACACTCAGATTCCCGATGCACCGAGGCAAAGCCTGTACAAGGACGACATCACTTTCCTGGATGAAGCTCTGCACGCCGCGTTTCACGATGCCCCGGGACATCACCCCGACGATGGCGGTGTGGGTTGGATGATCAACAAAACACACCAGATCGCTGAGCTGATCCCCCCGAAGGATCTTCGTCAGCGGCTCGGCCAGTTGCCGCAGAACTATCTGCAACACGGTCGAATTCTCGAACGACTCAAGCTCGCCACGTCGACAACAGTCGGCAACACACAACTGCAAATAGCCAAGGAAGGCAAGGGCGTCAACAACACAACGTGGCCCGAAGCTCATTTCCTCGGCCCGTTGCACCCAGTCCTCGATTGGGCCAGCGATCGCGCGCTGAGCGCCCTGGGACGCAATCAGATATTTGTGATCCGCGGCGATGTGGAAGCCCCGACGGTGCTGCTGATGGGCACGCTGATGAACCGCCGTGGACAGCTCATCTCCAGGGTGTTCTCGACGGCAGTCTTCCGTCATCCAGACAATCCTTCGTCCTGCGTGGTCCAGACACACGCGGATCTAGGCTTCCTCACAGAAGAGACCGGGCTGCAACCGGGTTCATCGAACCCCGGTGGAGTCGAGAATGCTGATCAATACAAGTTACTGATACCCACTGCAGTCACCGAGGCACAGAATGCAATGTCGCTGACCTTGTCGGCCCAGCAAACCAGCGCAGAGAAGCGTCTCGCCGAATGGCGTATTCGAGCGGATCGATGGCATTCCGACGCCGAGCAACTCGCATTGTTCGGTACACAGAAGTCCGAGATCAGTCGACTTGCTCGACGCATCGAGGAAGAGCAACGCCTCGCCGAGATGTTGGCCCCTACCCAGCAGTTGGTGCGCCCACTGCTCGTAATCGTTCCCGCAGATACCTCCGCTGCGGTTTCCACCGATAAGGACCAGTAACCGTGGCTACATTCGATTCCATCGTCGTCGGCGAAGACTGGATCAGCGAGCACTACTTCACGACCGATTCCGTCAAAGAGTCGTTTCAGGGCAAGGTCCTCGAACTCCGCAAGTACTGGGATGCGGAGGCAAAGGAAGGCCGCAACACAGTGCGGCAGGCCTTCCTCGCCGCATGCCGAGATCTCCATACTCGAATCGCCGCGCTAGACGAAGATCCTGATGCTGCTCCTGCAGCGCACGCACTGATTCGCGAATCGCTCGGCTTTGCAGGCACTCTCACTCACTTCCACGGCGAGCGGGCCGGAACAGAAGTTGATGTCCCCGACGCCGCACTGGCTGGCGTCGACCAGGTCCTGTTCTTACAGGCCCGTCCTGTCGAATCAATCAACGATCTACTCGATCCCACGACCGGTCAGCTTATCGATCCGGCAATTGTTGAAAACAAGCGCATTCACGCCGTATCCAAGGCAGTATCTGAGGTGTTCCATACCGACGAACCGCCAGCATTCGTTGTAGTACAAGCCGGCCAGTGGCTACTACTCGCAGAAGCTGAACGCTGGGCGGAGGGCCGCTATCTCGCAGTAGATCTCCTCGTCGTCGCAGAACGACGTCACGAAGCACGCGGCGGCGAAATCGACAGAGCACTAGCAATATTCGGCCGGCAGTCACTCGTCCCCGACGCTGACGGAAATATCTGGTGGACAGGCGTTCTCGAAGATTCCGTCAAGCACACGGTTGGAGTATCAAAGGATCTTCGCGAGGGCATTCGGCTGTCCATCGAATTGATCGCCAACGAGGTGGTGAACCGTCGCGCCGAGCAGAAGCTGACGCTCGACGGCATCAACGGGCAGGAACTCGCAAAGCACTCGCTTCGGTTCCTGTACCGAATCCTGTTCCTGCTCTACGCAGAGGCATCACCCGAGATGCGTGTACTGCCTACCGGCGCACCCGAGTATGGCGAAGGCTACGGCCTGGATCGTTTACGCGAGCTGACCCTCACGGAATTGGTCTCACCTCAGGCGCAGTCGGGAACGCACCTCTACGAATCTCTCGCGACACTATTCCGTCTAGTGGACAGCGGCCATACCCCGCATGCTCCCGACCACGTCGCCGATGACCCAGCTCCAGGACTCGAGTTCAACAGCCTGCGTGCCGACCTGTTCTCACCCAAAGCAACCGCATTGATCGATGAGGTCGGCTTGGGTAACGAGGCCACACAGAAAGTGCTTGAGCACCTACTTCTCTCCAAGGAGTCGAAGGGCCGCAAGGGTGCCGATCGTGGGTTCATCAGCTACGCCGAACTGGGCATCAACCAACTCGGAGCAGTGTACGAGGGCCTTATGTCCTACACCGGCTTCTTCGCTGAGGAAGACCTCTACGAGGTCGCCAAAAACGGCGATTCCGAGAAGGGCTCTTGGGTAGTACCTGTGACAAGAGCGGATCACCTATCAAAATCTGATTTCGTACTGACCAGCGAGCCCGGCGAAGAACCAACCCCTGTCGTACACAAAGAAGGCAGCTTTGTCTTCCGCCTTGCCGGTCGCGAGCGTCAACAATCAGCTTCGTACTACACGCCTGAGGTTTTGACGAAATTTGTTGTGTCACAAGCACTCGAAGAGTTGTTGGATCAAGACGGCACGCGCACTACCCCCGAGCAGATCCTGCAGTTCACCATTTGCGAGCCTGCTCTCGGTTCCGGAGCATTCGCCATCGAAGCGGTACGCCAGCTAGCAGCTGAGTATCTCAAGCGCAAGCAGGAGGATCTCGGCAAGCGGATCAATGCGGATAAGATGCCGTTCGAGCTACAAAAAGTCAAGGCACACATCGCGCTTCATCAGGTGTATGGCGTAGACCTCAATGCCACGGCCGTCGAATTGGCAGAAATCTCTCTCTGGCTCGACACAATGGTCGCTGGCCTTCAGGCACCATGGTTTGGCCTTCACCTGCGTCGCGGCAACTCGTTGATCGGCGCTCGACGTGCAGTCTATTCGCCAAGCCACTTCACGAAGAAGTCCTGGCTGACGACAGTCCCGAAAGATGTACCGCTGGGCGAGGAAATCGGCGCAGGAATCCATCACTTCCTTGTCCCCTCGGAAGGTTGGGGCGCCGTTGTCGACACCGCAGAAGCCAAGACCTACGCGCCGGAGAAGCGTGAAGAACTGCGTTTGTGGCGCAATGGAATTCGAGGAAACCCGAGCAAGACGATCATCAAGCGTCTCAGTGCACTTGCACAACGTGTCGAAACGCTCTGGGACTTCACGGCGAGACGCTTGGAGATCGCCGAGGCAGAGATCCGCCGCGACATCGACATCTGGGGTTCTGAGAAGACCGAGCGCAATCCGGCCGTGACGCGCGAACAAATTGAGACTGTCCTCAAGGATCCGAACGGCGCATACCGGCGACTTCGTCGGGTGATGGACGCGTGGGCTGCGCTCTGGTCTTGGCCGCTCACGTCGGATATCGAAGCACCCGACTGGGATCAGTGGGTAGGCGGCCTAGAGGCTATTCTAGGCACACCGATAAAGGTGTCCAACGAGGAGAAGAAGGGTCAGTTCAACGTCTTCGCGGATATGAGTTGGATTGAACTTGACGCCGCCGAATCCAACGAGTTGCTCTTCAGTGGCGCTAAGAAGGCCAAAGACGCAACGCGCGGGTTTCCTTGGCTGACCTTGGCGGACTCAATCTCACAGAGCCAAGGCTTCTTCCACTGGGAACTTGACTTCGCGCCAGTATTCATAAGTGGCGGTTTCGACCTACAGGTCGGAAATCCACCTTGGGTGCGACCCGACTGGGACGAAAGTGGAGTCCTCGCCGAATTTGATCCCTGGTGGCAATTGACGGACAAACCTGCCGAGCCTATCAAGAAACGAAAGCGGGAAGAGGCACTAGCTTCGAAGTCGGCGCTTGTCACATTTCTCAACGAAAGAGCCACCCAAGCTGGCTCAAAACAGCACCTCGGTTCTGCTGTCGATCGCCCGGTGCTCGAGGGACTTCAGCCGGACCTGTACCGGTGCTTTATGGAAAGTACGTGGCGTTCTTCGTCGAGCAGCGGCATCGTCGCACTAATTCACCCAGAAAGCCACTTTACCGAGCTACGAGCCAAACAATTGCGACAAAACTCCTATCGAAGATTGCGACGCCACTGGCAATTTAAGAACAACACCTATATTTTCCAAGAAATCAGCGACAAGAGGGATTTCGGCGTTCACATATACGGCGCGGGGAGGAACTCAATCCGATTTCTCCAAGCTGGCTGGATCTACAATCCAACTGTCGTTGAACGTTCGCTCGTGCACGATGGAATTGGGCAACCTCCCGGTGTCCGAGACGACAACGACAATTGGGACGTTCGGCCTCACAAGGAACGAATCGTCAACGTCAATGAATCTGTCCTCGCAAGCTGGGCAGAATTGATCGACGAGCCAGGAACTCCAGCTGAGGAAGCCCGGATGCTCTATCCGGTCAACAACGTAAGCTCCGAGGTTTTGAGCAGAATTGCGAGGGCTCCACGCTTGGGCGACATCGAGCTCCAGTGGACGGCTGGCTGGCACGAATCCGCCGATCGTAAAGCGGGCTTCTTCGAATCGATATCTGCAACACCTTCGAGTTGGTCAGAGGTGATCCTTCAGGGGCCACACTTGACGGTCGCAACGCCGCTGTATCAACAACCCAATCAAAACCCGAAAAGTCGTCAGGACACCGAGGTACTCGATCTGAACGAGATATCCGAGGACTTCATTCCCCGTACCAATTACCAAGTCGCTAAGCCATTCGATGAGTACATCGCCGGATATCCGAAGTGGGACGGAAAACCGAGTTCGAGCGGCTTCCGCCTCGCTTGGCGGCGCATGGCTGACTCAGCTACGGTCCGGACTCTGCACCCTGCACTCGTGCCACCAGGTCCATGCTTCGTAGGAACGGTACTATCCGCCAGCCTCCCTACTACTACCGATCTTGCAGTAGCAAACGGAATTTGGTCGTCTCTAGCTGCCGATTTCTTCATCAAAGCGGCTGGCATTAGTGAGATCAAGCATGGTGTTGTCCGCCGACTGCCGCATATCCGCAACCATTATCTTGAACCTCAACTTATACTGCGTGCTCTTCGCATGAACTGCCTTGTTCGTCCGTACGCACCGCTCTGGGAACAGCTATATACCGAGTCGTGGAACCACGATAGGTGGGTAGCGGGTGCCGGGGTCGACTACTCCGGGCGGGCCCAGATTGGTGCAGTCGAACCAAAATGGGAATGGGCAACCCCGCTTCGCCGGGCGGCCGACCGCCGCCAAGCACTGATCGAGATCGATGCAATTGTCGCAGTCATGCTCGGCATCACAGCTGACGAGCTATTGACGATCTATCGCACACAATTCCCTGTCCTTCAGAAGTACGAGCGCGAGGCACTCTATGACGCAACCGGCCGCCAGCTCCCCGGAAAACTCGCATCGGAGTACCGAAAGAAGGGCTTCCTCAAGTCCGCAGATCTTACTGTCGACGGTGTGACATACCAGGAGCCCGTTGTCGGGGTTGACCGTGAACACGATATGACGTTGGCTCACAAGCACTTCAGCGATCTCCTTCTGTAACAGCCTGATCCACCATCTGACGCCACATCGCATACAAGAAGGACACCAAACATGGGGGCACTGCTACCAACCCTGCAGGCTGAGCATCTCCGCGAGGGGCTCACCGACTACCTCGCGACCACGTTCGCGCTCACCGATCCAGACGCGCAAGGCGCGCTGACGGACTTCATCGGCGATCCCGAAGGCGGAATGTTCAAGGGTCCCTATGCGCGGCTGCGGCTACCATTTGCTCCTGCTGGCGGCAACTGGGGACTGCCGCTCGATTGGCGACCAGACGGGTTCACGCCATACGGTCACCAGGCCAAGGCCTTTGAACGGCTGTCAACCAAGTTCCAGGATCGGCCATTGCCCACGATGGTCACCACCGGAACAGGATCCGGCAAAACTGAAGCCTTCTTGTACCCGATAATCGACCATGCATTGCGCGCCAAGCAGGCCGGGATCACGGGCACCAAGGCCTTGATTCTGTATCCCATGAATGCACTGGCGAATGACCAGTCTGAACGTCTGGCTCGACTCATCACGAGCAATCCGGAGTTGGGAGCCGTCACGGCCGGTCTCTACACCGGCGAGCAGAAGACCGGCCGAACACAGGTTTCGGAACACGGCCTGATCACCGATCGATCGATCATGCGTGACACCCCACCGGATATTCTGCTCACCAACTACAAGATGCTCGACCAGTTGCTGCTCCGCCCCGAGGACGCAGCACTGTGGCGGAAATCAGCAGAATCCATGCAGTACATCGTCCTTGACGAGTTCCACACCTACGACGGCGCTCAAGGCACGGACGTCGCGATGTTGCTTCGCCGACTCGGACTCACAGTGAAGAGTTACCGGACCGAAGCGTCGAAGGCCACCGACGCCGATCGAGCGCGTCCGCTTGGCAAGATCACTCCGGTCGCGACGTCGGCGACCCTGGGTTCTAAGTCCGATCCCACGACAATGCTGAGCTTCGCGCACACCGTATTCGGAGAAGAGTTCGACAACGATCCCGTCATCGGCGAAACCCGCACCACTGCCAAACAATGGCTCTCCGATCGGCAACCCGATCTGGATCGACTATTCCGACCGATCGATCCTGTTGTCAGCGATGCTGTTGACAAGATCGCCAAGGCCGTCGAACAGAGCCGCGATACCGTCCCCGATATCAATCCTGTGATCGCCCGCGCAGTCCTGGCCGAATTGTTCGAACGGACAGACGGCTCCGATTCAGATCATGGCCTGACCGATGCGGATTTGAAGGTGATGAGCAACAAGGAGGATGTTCTCCACCTCATCAAATCGCATCCGCTGCTCGCGGGGATCCTCGAACATGCCACTGACGCAATCTCACTCGCAGATCTGGCATCGCGAGTATTCACCGCACCAACGCTCGAGCGCGATGCTCACCGGGTCGCGGCGGCTCAGCAGAAGTTCCTCGACTATTTCTTCGCATTGCTGTCTCATATCCGGGCCGAGGTCGGCCCCAGCGCACTGAATGTTGATGTCCACCTATGGGTACGAGAACTCAGCAGAGTCGACCGCCTCGTTCACGCCACTGCCGGCTACCGCTGGTCAGACGACGGCACTGTCGCCGATCAACACGAACTGTTCCTGCCTGCCGTCTATTGCAGACACTGTGGACGCTCCGGATGGGGTGCACGTCTCGCCCCCACAGGTACGGCCCTCGACGTCACCGACGAGGCGATCCGCGCCGACCACGCAGCTGGCGCTTCTCGCTTCCGCGCATTGATCTCCGCACCTGCCGAGGCACAGCTCCACACCGACAAAAACAAGATCGAAGGGCTGCGCTGGTTCCACATAGATGACCGCGAGATCCTCGACGCCGCACCTGACGCCGACAGTGACGATGCCCTCGACGCCCGAGCGCTTCCGATTCTGACCCTCACTGGACCTGACGCAGATGAGCTGTCGAAGAAGGATGCGTGCCCGTCCTGCGGCGTCGACGACGGTATCCGATTCCTCGGTAGCGCTGTCGCAACACAACTCTCGGTGACCCTGTCGAACATGTTCGGTAACAAGGATCTCAACGCCGGCGAGAAGAAGGCGCTGATGTTCACCGACAGCGTCCAAGATGCAGCCCACCGCGCCGGATTCGTGCAATCCCGCTCACACAGCCTGAGCCTGCGTTCAACTCTGCGCGGCGCCCTCGGCCCCACACCGATCGATCTGACGGAGCTTACTCAATCGGTGGTTGCACGGGCCGAGAACGATCCCACCCGTCGCTACCAGCTGCTCCCCCCAGACATCGTCGATCGCGACGACTTCACTGCGTTCTGGAAGTCCGATGCACACCATAGTTCCCGCCGTGCTGCCGAACAAAAAGCCAAGCGCCGCTTGCAGTTCGACATCGATCTCGAATTCGGCTTGCAGTCCCGGACCGGTCGAACACTCGAGCTCACCGGAAGCGTGGTCGCCGAGGTTTATCTAGGCCTGCCTGGGCGTGCTGAAACACTTGGTCGTCTGGCTGTCGAAAACACTGAGCATCTGCAACTCGCACTCACTGATGCTGCGATTCCAGGTGAACAAGAGGGAATGTTCGTCGACCCCCGCGGTGAACAAGGGCGTTTCGGGGACACGGATCAACCAGAAATCGACCCGGTCGCCTTGGCCCGATGGGTGAGGGGAACGGTCGAGCGCGTCCGAACCCAGGGTGGTATCCGACACGAGTGGTTGCGCAGCTACCTGGAGAAGAACGCCAATCGATACCATGTCTGGGGTGGCCGGCCGAAGGGCGAAGGAATGCCGGCGTTCCCGAAAGGCCGTCCAGCACCGACCTTTCCCGCCTCCGGATCAGGGCCAGGTTCGCTTCCCGAGGGATTCGACTCGATCACCGCACCGTTGTCGTGGTATGCAAAGTGGGCCTCTCAGTGCCTTGGTGTATCACCCTATGACGGAACGCATCTCGCCAAATCGCTGTTCACACTCCTGACTGAGCAGCGCATCCTGGACACCATCACCAGCGAAACCGGGCTCACCGTCTATGGACTGCAACCAACAATGGTGCAGGTGTCGGCTCCCGATATCGAAGCGCTCCTTGATGGACAGCACCTCCTCGTCTGCGACGTATGCCAAGCACCGGTCCCCGGCAGCATCACAACAACAAAGGAAATGTCGGGCGCACCGTGCCTGTTGGTGCGCTGCCCCGGAACATTGCGCCGCTCAGCACGAACCGACAACTTTTACCGACGGCTCTACAGCTCAACCAAGATGAAACGCGTCGTCGCGCGCGAGCACACGTCGCTCCTGCCCACCGCTACGCGCCTCGCATATGAGACCGCTTTCAAGAACGGCGGGGCAGACCCACAGGCACCTAACGTTCTGGTCGCTACACCGACGTTGGAGATGGGTATCGACATCGGAGACCTGTCGACCGTCATGCTCGGGTCGATGCCCCGAACCGTCTCGTCGTACCTTCAGCGAGTGGGCCGCGCCGGCCGTCTGACCGGAAACTCACTTGTCCTGGCATACATACGCGGTCGAGGGGAACACCTACCCAAGCTGTTCGATCCCCTGTCTGTCATTCAGGGCGACGTCCGCCCACCCGCCACCTTCCTGCGTGCAGAAGAGATTCTGCAGCGTCAGTACGTCGCACACATCATCGACCGGTTCGCCCGCGATCCGCAGACCGTGGCACTCAAAGAAGCCCGAGCGGTCCTCGGCAGCTTCGACGACGGCACTTGGATGGCTAACCTCATCGCTATCGCGGACAGCGAAGCACCCACGCTGACTGCAGAATTCCTCGGACAATTCGACGGGCTGCTCAGCGACGAGGCCATCAGCGCCCTGCAGACGTGGGCAACGCCGGCAGCCGACGGCGGTCACAGCGAATTGGCTCTGCACCTTCAACAAACTGTCCATCGGTGGAACCGGGATCTGGCCGAGCTGACTACTCGGCGCGACACCGTCACCGAGCAGCTGCCAGAGTTCGAGCGCAGGTTCAATTCTCCAGCCGCCACAGAGGACGACCGCCGCGCACTGCGCACTGCGCAAGGGTCGATCAAGTTGCTGGGTGCACAGATTGTGTCCATGACCCTCGACTACTGGATCTCGGTGCTCGAGCGCTACGGAGTTCTCCCTAACTACACACTCCTCGACGACAGCGTCACTTTGGACGTCGGCGTCACATGGATCGACGCCGACAGCTCGGCATTTATGAGTGACGAACTCAGTTACCAGCGCGGCTCCCGCGTCGCACTCACCGAGCTTGCCCCCGGCGCCACCTTCTACGCGCAGGGATTAGCCGTCAAGATCGATGCCGTCGATCTTGGTACCGGCGAATCCAATATCAACACTTGGCAGGTCTGTCCGCAGTGCGGGTGGGTTGCAATTACACCGGCGGGGGCTACTCTCGCCCCTATCGCGTCGTGCCTTCGTTGTCAGAGCACTGCAATCGCTGACGTCAGTCAACGCTTGCAAGTGGTCGAGATGACGCGTGTATCTGCGGAAGTGCGTCGTGACGAAGCCACAATCAACGACGGTCGGGACAATCGTCATCAGGAACCGTTCACCGTCACTGTGGCGGCCGATATCGACCCCGCTCAGGTTGGTCGATCTTGGTACGTCACCGATCGAGATTTCGGCGCAGAGTATCTGCGCCGCATGGATATTCGTTGGCTCAACCTCGGCAAACGTACCTCACAGGGCAAGCAGCGCATCATCGCTGGACAAGAATCACACACCGGCCTTTTCCGTGTGTGCGCGGCATGCGGGCAGCTCGACGGCAAGGCCGGAACCAACAACCAGTTCGAGCATCGCACCTGGTGCCGGTTGAGGAAGGCAAAGAACGAGGACGTTCGCGAAATCGCGCTGTCGCGTACTTTGCGAACTCAGGGTGTGCTGCTGCACTTACCTCCGGAGCTCGAATACGACACCTTCGCGCACCCAAGCTTGAGTGCCGCAATGCTTCTCGGACTCCGACAGGTCATTGGCGGTTCTCCCGAACACCTTGACGTGGTCACAATCAGCGACGCTCTCCGCGCGCCAGATCGCCGAGCGCTTCTGATTCACGACACGGTTCCCGGCGGAACCGGCTATCTCGCGGAGTTCGCCGATCCGAACAAAGTATGGGAAGTTCTGGTCGCAGCCCGAAAGGTGGTGCGCGAATGCCCTTGCCGCGAGGAAGATCGTCTCGCTTGCCACCGCTGTTTGCTCCCCTTCGCAGCGCCGTACGAGATGGACAAGGTCTCGCGCATGACGGCTCTGACGGTCCTCGACAAGATCCTCGATGTGGAGGGCCGTCGCGCCCAACCTGACATCCAAGACTGGTTGACCTCACTCACCGAGAATGCACCACCGCCACCTCCCGCCAGCGACGAGTCGCACCTCGAAAAGGACTTCTACACTTCCTTCATCGGTCGCCTTCGCGGGATGGGCGCAACAGTGGTCGAAAAACCTGGTACTTACGGGCCGTCTGCAACAATCACGTTGCAAGGCAAGCCTGTTCGCCGGTGGTCGTTGACCCCGCAGGTGCAGAAGGGATTTGTTCTTCCTGACTTCATGCTGACCTCTTCCGACACATCTATCCCGGAGATCGCTCTTTTCGCTGACGGTCGCCGCTATCACGCATCGCCTCAAAACAACCGCGTAACCGACGACGCCGGTAAACGCGCAGGGCTCCGCGAATCAGGACACATCGTCTGGTCGTTCGGGCACGAAGACCTGCAACGGTTCAAGAACAACGACGAGTACCAGCCCTCATGGTTGAACAGCAAGTCGACACAGTTCGCGACGAAGAGCTTCAATTTGAAGCCCGGACTACTGCGACTCCTCACCAAAGACCCCATTTCTCAGCTACTGGCGTTTGTCGCTGACCCTGACCTCGATTCGTGGACTGCGTTGAGCCGATCCATGCCGTACCTGTTTCTGCGGACTGACAATCGGGTTCAGTCGACCGCAGAATCGATGCTGTCTTCTGCGCTCACTGCACTTGACGGAGGGAAACCCTTCTCGATCTCAGGCTCGGATATCTGCTGGTCGTTGACCGAAGGCCCGTTGGCTGTGACAGTCGCAGTGACATCGCGTGCCGACAAATCTGCGACAGCAGTCCTTGCGCTCGATGACCGCAACGACGCGCTCGAAGCCCATGAAGGTCGCGCGTGGAAGGAATGGCTGCGTCTCTCGAACTGGCTCGGACTAGCAGGCCGGCACCAGATCACCACTCGCACATTGCTGGACGCTGCGCCTGTCGCAGCACCGATTACATCGGCACCGGAGCCCGAGCAGCTGTCACCGATCTGGCAGAAGGCCTTGCACAACGCGGTTTCCGAAGCTGAGCGCAGTTTGGTTCACGCCCTCGGCACTGCAGCTCCGACGCTGACACCACCTGAACTCGGGTACGAGACAGATGAGGGCGAGGTACTCGACCTCGCGTGGCATTCCAGCCGGGTCGGCGTGGTGTTCGAGCATGACGAAGACGTGGCCAATACGATTACCAAAGCAGGGTGGACACTGTGCTCACCCGAGGTGGCATCCATCTTGGAAGCATTGAAGACGAGCGGGGAGTTCTGACGTGGCACATCTGGTTATCGCATCGAACAACAAGGCGATGCGAAAGCTCGACCGGTCCGTCAAAGCCAAGGTGATGGATTTCATCGAGAAGCTCAACACCGACGACACCGGCTCGGGCCTGCACATCGAACCGATTCAGGCCTCCAAAGATCCTCGCGTGCGCACGGCCCGCGTCGACAAGCACTACCGCGCAATCTTGTTCAAGGTGGAGGACAAACTCGGCGACACCACCTACATCTACATGGGCACTTGGCCGCATGATGAGGCGAATGGCCTTGCAGAGCGGTCAGTCCTACGGGTCAATCCCGTCAACGGTGTGCTCGAAGGCATCATTGGCGAGCTCGACGGCATGGATGACCGGAAGAAGCTGGTCGCTGTCCCCGACCCAGACGGCACCCTGAAGAAGATCAAGCCCGCTGCGCCGCTGGCGAGTTACCTCGAGGGTCTCGGTTTCGCCCTCGACGATCTCAAAACACGCTTGGGCCTCGACCCGGAAATCTCAGAACTCGCATTCGAAGCATCCAGCCAGGATGCCGTATTCGAAATCGCACAAACCGCTGTGGCCTGGCAGGGCAGCGCTCTCACCGACCTCATCACCGGCATCAGTATCGAAGATATCCGTGCAAAGCACGGTCTCGACGAAGCTGCACTACCTGACGAGAACCTCGACGAGGACGAGCAGATCCTCGAAGCTCTCAAGCATCCGGCGTCTCAGCTGCAGTTCGCATTTATCGAAGACAACGAGGAGCTGCGCCGGGTTATCGAAAGCGGCGACTTCGGCGCTTGGCGAACCTTCCTCCACCCGGAACAGCGAAAGTACGCGGACGCGAACCACAATGGTTCGTTCCGTCTGTCCGGCGGCGCCGGCACCGGCAAGACCGTCGTCGCCATCCACCGAGCACGGAAGCTGGCACGGCAGAACCCCAAAGCCAGGATCATCCTCACTACGTATAACAAGACATTGGCGATGGGACTCGAAAGCGATCTCAAGGCGCTTGATCCCGGCGTCGACATTGCGACGAAGCCCGGTGCAGTCGGTGTCTACGTGAAAGGCGTCGATGCACTCGCCAAGGCGGTACTCGATCAGGCCGACAACGTAGACGAGGCGTGCGAGGCAGTTCTTGGTGCCAGCGTCGATACGCGCGGACGTAACCGCTCTGACAAAGTGTGGCGCGAAGTTATCGAGACTGTCGACAGTGGACTCGACGCTGCCCTGGCGACTCCGTCGTTCCTAGAAGACGAGTACGTAGCGGTTGTACTCGCCAACAAAGTCACGACACTCGAGCAGTACGCAAAGGTAGCGCGGCCAGGACGCGGTGTGCGCCTCACCCGTCCGCAACGCATCGCCGTATGGAAGCTTGTCGAGGGATATCGCCGCCACAACCGGATGGAAGGGGCCATCAGTTTCCCCGAAGTCTTGGCACTCGCGGCGGAATCCTTGCGCCTCTCTCACGAAGCTGGCAAACGTCGACTCGCCGACCACGTCCTCGTTGACGAGGCCCAGGACCTCCATGCCACACATTGGGCACTGCTCCGCGCTTTGGTCGACGAAGGACCGAATGATCTTTTCATTGCAGAGGATTCGCATCAGCGAATCTATGGACGCCCGGTGGTTCTCGGCCGACTCGGAATTAAGATCGTCGGCCGCTCGCGTCGCCTCACACTCAACTACCGGACAACGGCACAGAACTTGAATTTCGCTGTCGGCATCCTGGCTGGCGCTGAATACAAGGACCTCGAAACAGGTGCCGAATCAACTGCCGAATACCGCTCAGCTCGCAGCGGTCCGGTACCCCAGATGATCGAATGCAAAGACCAGACCGAGGAACTCGACAAGGTCGCCCAGCACGTCTACGAGTGGATCGAAGACGGACTCGACCCCGAGACCATCGCTGTTCTCACCCGAAGCCAGGACGATCGAGCACGCTTTGTCCGCGCATTGGGCGAGCGAAGCGTCGAAGCACGAGCCCTGGACAACAATCCCCCGACACCAGGGTTCGTTCAAGTTCTCACAATGCACCGGTCCAAAGGCATGGAGTTCTCGCGAGTAATTCTCGCGAGTGTGGACGATGCTCACGTCCCGTCTGCCGCCTCATTGCGCGCGGTAGCGCCGGAGGATCGTGACGAAGCGATGCTTCGGGAACGATCATTGCTCTACGTGGCATCGAGCCGGGCCCGAGACGAACTGATCGTCACTTGGAGCGGTAAGAGGTCCGAGCTGTTGGGCAAGACGAAGAAGTAGTTCTTTGGTCTGAGAGAGGCAACAGGATGGTTCGTGCACGACGCGGGGTGAATCTTCATACCGGTAACCCGACTGCGGATGCACGAACCCCCAAGTGGGGTGCCAGCGACGTTGCCGCTGCGAACGCGTCAGATCCCACTTCCCGACGATCCACACGCAGTCAACATGCCCCTGCAAAAGAGTGCGCATGGTGCGGATCGACCAGCAATGTCGGGAAGCGAGAACCGTCGCGGTGCGTACGTTGCCTCAACTTCGAATCTGTCATCGCGAATGCACATCGTTACCTAGCTGAACATGCACTCCGACCGCTCAACGCGTCAGAGGAGTCGGAGAGCGACGAAGAGCTCAAGGTTCGTCGGAAGACGATGAGCGCTCAACGTCAACTCAATGCCGCCAAGAAGTCTCCGGCGAAGAAAGACGCCCAACCGAAAGCCAAGAAGCGGAAGAATCCGAACCGCAAGCGGAATGTTCCGCAACCGAAGTACCTGCAGTAGATCGGACAGCGATCGCCACTGATTCCATGCTGTGAAAACAACAGCGTGTCAAGCAGATCGAGGGGCCGCGAGAGATCTCAGCGCCGAGGACTCACCCGCGGGTATCAGATTTCCCTCCCGTGACGACCTCAGGCCGTGGCAGTAGACGCCCAACGTCCGTACGAAGATTGTTGAGCGTTCGTTTCGTTACTCGAAATTGTAGTCGATTTCGACCGTGATCTTTGCGATCAGGGTAATCAGATAGCCGACCTGTCCACCATTTGGTACAGCGATAACATTGTGGCTAACGGGAACAACGTCAGTTTCGACTGTAGACCCCGGATGACGCTCCCATACAATGTTTTCCATTTTACTGCGAACGTCGTCAGCCTCTGCTTTTGCATCAAGAGCAAGGAGGTAACCCAACTCATCAGCAATTTCATCGGGCTCGTCTGCCATCCTGCCACCGGACCAGTTGAACTCAATCACGAACTTCACCAATCTCTTTCATGAGAATTTCGACCTGCCTGCAGTGAAAAGCTAGCAGAAATGGATTTCTAATCAGGCAAGCTGCCAGGGGAACGATCCAACCAGGAAGTCCTTACTCCTTCACCAGAGTCAGTTCACCTCCGCGAGCACGCGTCACTTCACCACGCCCGATCAATCGGTCAACGGAAAGCTCGGTCACCAAACGGTTTTCTTCCGTTGCACGCTGCCAGCCGAACAACTTGGATACCTGTTGCGCGAGGGTGTCTGCATCCAGCAGACGCGCGTCGTCGATCAAGTGAGTGGCGGCGAGGTCAAGTTCCTCCTCCGGAATGTGAACCAATTTCCGGGGCGGCTGCTCAGCACCCGGTATCCGCACTACTGACAATGCCAGGTCTGGCAACCGGCACACACCATCACTCATCGGCGCAACCGAGCGCCCCTTAATGTTGGCTGAAGCTAATGCATTGTCAGCACTTCGCTTCGCGACGGCGCCGAGCCGCTGAATTCCCCACGCCTGCTTGAAACGGTCATAGAGTACGTCGCGGTGAACCGGCGCCTCCGCCTCGACAACTTGAACGAAGTACGCTCGAAGATCCTGCTGCCCTTCAATAGTTTTGGGATCGCGCCTGAGGCATCTCGGTTCACCTACCATTGTGTATTCCGTTGCCCAATCCGGCTTGGTATCAAAATCCACTTCCTCGACCGCAGTTGGTTGGGCAATCACCTCCGCAATAGGCGCTGGGGCTGTCGGACGATCGCTCTCCGCAATCGCGACCTCGATCGCCTTTCGCAGGCGCTTCTCCTGCACCTCGCGGTCACGCCACCAGCTCAGCCCCCAGATTCGGTGCAGCTCCCAACCTAGATTGCGGAGAACCGATTCACGAAGGCGATCTCGATCGCGAGCTGTTTTTGCCGAATGATAAGCCGCACCATCACATTCGATACCAATCACATACTGACCCGGGCGATCCGGATGCCTAACAGCCATATCAATTCGGTAACCCGCAACACCGACCTGCGGCACTACGTCGTACCCCCAACCACGAATGACGTTGACAACTTGTTCTTCGAAAACACTCTCCACATCACCATCGCCATCGTCGAGATCGAGGGCCAGCGCCTTCTGCCCACGTTCCGCGAAGTCTAGGTAGTTCCTCAGATGGCGTAGACCGTCGTTAACTGTCGCGGACATCTCGGATGCACGGAACGAGGACACGACCTCCACGCGCTTTCGAGCCCGTGTAATAGCAACATTGAGTCTGCGCCATCCGCCCTCCCTGTTGAGCGGACCGAAGTTCATCGTGAACTTCCCATTCTCGTCGGGACCATACCCGAGAGAGAAGACGATGATGTCACGTTCATCGCCCTGGACATTCTCGAGGCTTTTGACAAAGAATCCGTCCAAGCGATCGTGGTCACTGAGCAGGCCCGCTAGGACCGGATGTTCCGCCGACTGACGTTCCAACTCCGCAGTGACTGCGTCCGCCTGCGCAGACGAGAACGTCACCACGCCGATCGACTCGGACGGAAAGGATTGAGCGAAATAGAACACGCGCTCAACCACTTTGGCGGCCTCGACGGGATTATCTCGCGTTGTCCCACGGCGATACGTACCTTTGACAGGGATCAGCTCAACACCCAGATTTGGCGCGTCGAACACGGCGCCCGGAAATGTGTGCAGACTTCCGTCGTAGAAGCGATAATTCGAATAGGTGATGAGATCTTCGTGACGACTACGATAGTGCCAATTCAGTGGCAACGACGTCAGCCCACCGGCGCCCTTGGCGATATCAAGGACCGACTCGAACACATCAATCTCATCGTCTTCGTCTTCCCCCGCAGCATCATCGCTGATCGAGAAGAAGCTCGAGGGCGGTAGCTGCTTTTGATCACCGGCAACGATCAACTGATTGCCGCGGTACACACAGTTCACGGCGTCCGAAGGAAGCACCTGCGACGCCTCGTCGAAAATCACCACATCGAACTTGATACTCGTCGGAAGGTATTGCGAGACAGACAGTGGACTCATCATGAAGCAGGGCTTCAGTTCCTGTACGAGGGAACCCGACTCATCGAGCAGCTGTCGAACCGGCTTGTGTCGAGTCTTCTTCTGCGCCTCGCGAATAATTACCTGCGCGGGTCGACCATTGATGGAACGCGGCGCCCGTGCATTGCAACTTTCAACAACCCTCGCGCGGGCATCGTGCACCTGGGTTTGGTCGAGACTTTTGAAACCTGCGACCAAGGCTTCGCGATTGTCAGCCTGATAGCCAGCCAATCGGCCGTCGATTCGAACGACGTCGTCCACCCAGGCCTCCAGCGCCGCGTACTCGAGCGAATGCGCAACGAACTCGGGCGATCTGGGACTCTTCTCGAGTTCGGCGAGAACGTTTCCGAAACCCTTCTCCTGCATCCATTCGCGATCTCGCAAATAGTTGCACCAGTTCTCGATATCGGGAATCGCACCGCTTTCCATATCTGCCAGTAGCTCCGCAGCTCCGTTGATATCCTCGAGCAGATCGACCTTCAACTCGGCGCTACGTCGCGGGGAGAAATTCGAAACCAGCTCCGCGCTGACCTGTTCCCACTTCGCGGCGATACCCGTTAGTTCACTGGCCGGAACCGTCACGTAGCCTAGTCTTTTCGCTACCCCGCCAGAAATCGGAACCCCGACGGAACGACGCACCGCCTCTGCCCAATCTAGCTGCTGCGCAACCAGTTCGAAATCGGTAGTGAGATCGAGGCCTATGTCTCCGAAAAGCGCAGGATCCGCTGCAGCGTCCGATTCAAGGTCCGTGAGACCAACTCGCACGCTCCGTGCGGCTCCGATCAGCGAAACGCCTTCGTACAATCCAACTTCCCGCTGAGCAACTGTGGAAACGTGCACCAGAGCATTGCGTACCGGGGTTAGTCGAGCTACACCTGCGATTGCCCACTCGCTTATGCTCTCAATTGGTCCGGAGTGCACGACTGAATCTCCAAGGTGACCAGACAATTCCGCAACGGTCTTGTCCCACTGAATCAAACCTGTCTTCAGTCGGTCTGCAATCGGAATCAACGCGGGATCCGGTACCCCACCGCTCGCCAGCTGTTTTGACAGCCGATCCGGGTCTACCTCAATACCGGCGAGAGTCGCTGCCCGTCGCGCGTTTCCCAGTGCAACTCGCAAAATATCGAAATCTGTTGACAGGCCTTGGTAGGCACTGCCCAACTGTGGCGCGTGAAACTGCTCGCCAGACCCAAGCTCTTGTACAGCTTCCTGCCAGCTCGCGGCCTCCTCCAGGCGCGCGATGAGAGCCTTGTCCAGCTTCCCGGACACTGTCACGGCCTTCAATGATTTCTTGTCGGCGCGGGCCGCCTTGGAAAACTTTCCAAACCCCTTGTACACATCTCGGAATCGAACTGCCAGTGTACCCAGATCTTGTTCGAGAGCAGCAGGAGTGAAGTATTCGCGCATGGCCTCCTGACGGCGCCTCGCGTGCTCCACCATCTTGTCCATCGCAAGAATCGACTCTGCGACTTGACTCTGCAACGCCGCATTGAGCCAATGCCCCTCGGGGCGTTCCACAACGCCGCCTAAGGAGGCGAGTTCAGCGAGTTCAACGGCGCGAGCAACAGTTATTCCTGCAGACGGAACGCCTAGGAGCTCAGCCAGCTGGATCGCGTCGTCCTGTACAGCGGCGAGTTGTACCGGTACCTCGACCAGCTGTCGTTCCAGAGCCTCAATCGCGGTCGGACCCATCCGACCATCGAGAAGAGAATCTTTGAGGCCGCTCTCGAGAACCAACAAACTAGCCTCGTCAAGCTCATTCCATCTAGGCCCAACCACGCGATCAAGTTCGTTCGACTTTGAAACGATGTTGTCGACTGCTGTTCTTGCCTCAGACAAGCGAAGGCGAACCGGTTGCAAAGAAGAACGTGAAAACCACTCAACTGGAACATCGTTCGAGTCTTCAAGAAGCGCCAACAACGCCGAGCGCTTCCGCACTCCATCCGAGTTTCGGGCCAGTCTCAGACCGGTGGCAGTATCGACGGTATCAAGCCTTACTGCTAGGTCACGTGCATTCTCAGCCGCGCGCGCAGCAAGCCGTTTGAGTTCGCGAGCTTCAGGGGCGCCGAGATCCCGCCGCAACAACCCTCGCCAGAGAAAGTCATCGCCACGTTCCGATACGTGCCATAGATTGCCAAGCCTCGAGGCAGCTTCACAAAGTTGAGACCGCGCCCGCGCATCTAGCGCGCTCCAGGTAATGCCCCCATCGGCCGAAGCATCGACATGACCTGAAAGCTGTTCAAGCCGCCCCAGGACTTCAAACACTGAGAGCCCGAGCGGCGAGCGCACCTCGTTCAATGCGTCGGTGTATCCGGTCAGTGATTCGCGTATCGCTACGAGGCGGTCCTCGTCGCCTGCGGAAAAGGTTCGGTGCGCCGCGACCCGAGTTTTCAAGGCCGTGGACAGTTCCTGCGCCACATGTTTCCGGGTCGCAGCATGGCTGTGCAATTCAAGAAGGAACTGCTGCAGGCCTGCGCTTTTCAATCGATCGCGAACTACGTCAAGAGCGGCAGCCTTCTCACTGACGAACAGCACTGTCTTTCCCGACGCGATCAACTCGGCGATCATGTTGGCAATGGTCTGGCTTTTACCTGTTCCGGGAGGCCCGTCCATGACAAAGCTTCGCCCGTTAGTGGCAGCGAGGATACATCGTCGCTGACTGGAGTCGGCGTCCAGAATGCTAAACATTTGCTCAGGAGGAAATGTGCGGTCCAAGTGTTCGATCGGGGTCGGGTCGAACGCAAATTCGCCCGCCGAAGGTGCATCGGGTCCGATAGCCAAGAGTTGCACCATAGGATGCGCGGCAACGACGTCTGAATTCACCTGAAGGTCCCGATACATGGCTTCCTTGTGAAACGTGAAGCTCGAGCACACCGCACGGTCAACCGTAGACCAACCGTCATACCCTTGGATCAATCGGTTAATCTCCGACGTCAGGCCGCCAATGTCCGGTGAGTCAGGATCCACGTCGGGCAAACTGAGCCCATACTCCTCCATCTTCAACTTGAGTGCCGGGTTGACCGTAATTTCTTCCTCCGCGCGGAAAAGTACATACGGTGAGTCCGCGCCTGTCCGCTTGAGCTGCACGGGGACCATGAGGATCGGGCTCTCGACCAACTCGTCGTCGCCCGAGTCCTTCCAGCGAAGCATTCCGAGCCCGAGATACAGTGTCCATACACCTCGGTCCGCGTACGACTGCTGAGACTGCTGGTCTAGTCGGCGAAGTGCGATCTTCAAAGTGTCGGCAGTTTTATTAGTGACGACAATCGATCGCTCCGGTATCGCCACGTCTGCGTCGACCTGAGGTCTGATAACGACATCGCCGGAATCGAGCATATCGAGGAGTCCCCCGGCCCCATTTTGCAGAACCTCCAGTGACGCGCTCTTCGTGTGTTTGAAGTAGAGCAATCGCTGGCGCCGGTCCAGTGCCAGGAGCTTTTCTCGCCACGATGTCAGCTGACGAACGAGCCGATCGGCCACATCTGCGGGCAATTTGCGCCCGACAATGCTCGACCGTTCTTCTTGCGGCCCGTTTGTCATGTTTGTTCCTTTCGATAGGAAAATCGAAACTAACTCTAGACAGCGCTCACCCGATCAACTTCGAGGACACCCCCGGCCTATCCCGACACGAGTTCATATCAAGAAAACATGTGTTCGCCTCCCCCTTCTTTCACCAGTGGATGCCTTGGGGGAGAAATCAATCGTAGGGTGCAACAGACTCCAAACCGTCAGGAAACAAGTTCTCTCTAGGGAGTCTGCAGTAACCTGACAGCAATTGCCCCAACATTGCCGTCGAAGTGGAAGCAGTTGTGCATCACCCATGTCCTTGATCGCCTGGCTCGACACCTCCGCTGAAGAAGAACGACGCATGCGTGAACTGGTTGCGCTCTTCAGCGAACCCGGAACCCTCGACAATCTCGGTATCGGTCAGATCCGAGACGGACTCGCAGACCTCCTGTTCCCCGGAATCTCCACAGCCCAGACGCGGGCCCGCTATCTGGTCCTGATTCCGTGGACATTCCAACGAGCAGCGCTGCGCAAATCAGGTGCAGCGCTGGTCAAAGCTGCAGACCGGGAACAACGCGAGGTACTGCTCGCACTCCGCGAGGCCGGCCACACTCAGGGGCTGATCGGACGGGTCGCCGGCGCAGCGGTGCGGGTACTCCCCTCCGCGATCTACTGGAATGCACTGCAGACCTACAGGATCCTTCGCCACGACACCCGCCCACAGCACCTGCCACAGTCGCGCAAGGGGGAGGCAAATGACGACGAGATGCACGACACCTCACCGTGGTCGACGCTCCCTCTGCCTGAGTCATTCCCCGCGGATGTGACAGACCAGGGCTTTGATCTCTCTGTGGCGGAGGCCAACTGGCTTCGCGAGCGGATCGTCGTGACCTGCGACGGTTCCTTGCTCGCGCATTTACTGAGCCAACCGACGATGCCTGACCTCGACGTCGACTACCTCTGGGATCTCGATCTGGAATCAGCACCGCAAGAACTTCACGACCTCGTTGAAGACACCGAGCTGTTCTCGCTGGCCCTGCACGGTGCGTCACTGCTCTACAACTTGATGGTTGGCGAAGCGTATGAGCGTCATGAGTTGACAAGCGTGGAGGCACCCGCGCAGCGATACCGTAGCGAACTCTCTCAGTGGAGCGAGCAGTACTGGAATCATCCGCTTGCACCGAAATGGGACCGGTCACGGTTGTGGAGCCGTTTCCCGGCAATATCACCGCGAACGCGGCAATTTGTCGAAACCTGGATCGACGGTATCAACGATCTTGGAGCGGGAACTCCGGCAGATTCCGTCGATCTGCGAAGACTAGTCAGCGATCGCGAGTTTCAGAACAAGGGCGCGCAGTCACGTCTGACGAATGAGAAACAACTGCGACTCTGGCAGGGTGCGTCCGGGGCAAGCCCACTCCAATTCCGTTGGCCACAAGCATCACAGATACTCAGCGATATTTCCGAAGGACTGAACAATGCTGGCGCCTGACGAACGAGCCACTCTGGTCGATCAACTGCGGCCACCGGCCGGCTCACGGCTCGATCATTTGGTGGGAACCACATTCACCCTCGATCTACAGTCCGCACTGGTACCTGCACTCGCCTTTGCGTCACCGTCCCATGCGACGGATCCTCTGGCAATGCTGGCGTCTATCCGTATCTGTGCCAACGCCATCGACATATTCCATCAAGCCGGACACATTCGAGTTCCGGAACGGACGAATGCACTCATGGCCTTCCTTGAGCCCGCAGTACATGCCGTCCGCAGTCGCCCAGGCACTCTCTTTCACCCGAAAATTTGGTTGGCGAAGTACGTCGACGACGAGGACGTGGTCAGTTTCCGACTCCTCGTTCAGAGCCGAAACCTGACGCGGGACAATTCCTGGGACATGGTTGTTGCACTTGACGGCGTCATGGGTAGCGCACGAAACAAGACCAACAGGCCGCTGAGGGCATTGCTGCAATACTTAGCCGACGACGCCACTGTCTCGCAGTTGGAGTCGACTCGACGCCGACGTATGCATACGTTGGCCGACGACATCCGGTATGCCGAATGGACTGCACCCGAGGGACTCTCAGATATCGAATTTCATGTGTTCGGTGTACCGGGGCATAGACCAGCGCCAAACTTCGAAGGCACCCGACACCTCGCGATTTCACCATTTCTGGGCGATGACGGATTCGACACTCTGATTCCGGGCGATCGTGTAATCGCGGATGTCATTAGTCGCGCAGAATCTCTGGAACAGCTCCGTCCCGAAACCCTGAAGTGGTTCAGCGCGTCCTACGTACTGAACTCTGATGCTGGAATTCCTGACCCTGAATCAGACTCGGCGAATGTACTGGGTGGATTGCACGCCAAGGCGTACATCGTTGAATACAACCACTGGGCAAGACTTTTCATAGGTTCAGCCAATGCCACCACTGCGGCGTTCAACAAGAATGTCGAGATTCTGGTTGAAATGGTCGGCGCCAAGAAGAAGTTCGGAATCGACGCCGTGCTCGGCAACAGCGGACTCGGATCAATCATCAGCCCGTATGAAGCCACAGGCGGCGCGGAACCGGATGAAACCGATGTCACCCGCCGCGAACTCGACAAGGCCTTGCAGGCGATTGCATCAACGCCGTTCACCGCGACTGTCCAACCGGCCGGAGAATTCTTCGACCTACTGATCGAAACTGATGTTCCCATACAACTTCCCGATGGTTACAGCGCCACGATCGAACTCACCACGCGCCCTGGATCTGCCGTAGCTATGATGTCCGACGACCCTGTCGACTTCATCAGTCCCGGGCTGAAACTGGTCGATATAATGCCGTTCCTCGCAGTTCGTGTCACCGAGCCTGGCGGATCGACTGGCAGCACAGTGGTCGTTGCCAACCTGCTCAACGACCCCGACGAGCGCCTCGACGAGATCCTTGCTTCGCAGCTGAAGAAGCCCGAGGATGTTCTGCGCTTCATTGCATTGATGCTGTCCATCTCCAACGGTGGGGACTGTGCAGGTGGAGCATTCGACCAGATGGTACGTGGCCACGGATCCCAATCCGGACCGCTCACGGGAATTCTTGAGTCACTGCTACTTGCACTGGCTACAGCCCCGGCGGTCCTGACAGATATGGACGGCTTCATTCGCCGCCTCCATCGTGACGACGCACGTCGCGACTTGTTGCCGCCGGGATTCTCCGCGCTCTGGACGGATATTCACTCTGCTGCAACCGTACTGGATCGGAGAAACGCATGAATCAGGAATTTCGCGCCGAGACAGTTCTTGCCGGACTACGCGACTTTCAGCGGGACACCGTTGACCATGTATTCGAGCAGTTCTACAAATCGGATCCCAGTCGCCACTTCCTCGTCGCAGACGAAACCGGGCTAGGCAAGTCGATGGTGGCGCGCGGAATCATTGCGCGCACAATCGAACACCTCCAAGAGGACCCGCTACGCTCCGAGATCAACATCGTGTACATCTGCTCCAACATCGACCTCGCGCGACAGAATCTTGAACGTCTCAATGTCACCGGCAACAAAGACATCACCCATACCAGCCGGTTGACGCTACTTGCTACCCACAACCGCAGATTGGATTCCGCGGATGACAACCTGCGTGTACCCGTCAATCTTGTTTCATTGACTCCGGATACATCATTCAAGACGGGACAAAGGACCGGCCGTTCCGATGAGAGACAACTGCTGTTTCTGTTGCTCGATCGCGAGTTCCAGTTCACCCAGCCTCAACGCGTGGCTGCGCTGAAGATCCTGCAGGGTTCAGTCGCCTCGTTGGATACCTTCGAAAGGGACGTCGCAGTTTTCGAGGAAAAATTCGGCGATTCGATTGATCCGTCGATCTTGGAAGCGTTTGTTGCCACGATTAATGCCGGCGAACCGTCCATCGCCGACAGGTTGTTCGACCTGATGAAAAAGCCGATCAACGATCCCGGTCGAAACTCCGCCATCACGGCCCTCATTGCAGATTTGCGGTACGAACTTGCTCATGCCAGCGTAAATTCACTGGCGCCCGATCTTGTGATCATGGACGAGTTTCAGCGGTTCACAGAGTTGATGGACGAAACGACATCCGCCGGCGAACTTGCGCGCCATCTGTTCGGTCACCACGGGACACGGGTACTACTTCTGTCTGCAACGCCGTACAAGCCTTATACCGAGACCGACGATTCCGGTGCCGATCACTACTCCGATTTCACCAAGACGATTAGCTTCCTCGCTGAAGGATCGGACCTGGTCGAATCCAGTGACGTCATGGCGCTGCTAGAGCAGTTCCGAAATGCCGTCATCGAGGATCGCGAAGCCACGCAAACGATGTCAGACCTACGGAACCTCCTCTTGTCTTTGATGTGTCGCGTGGAACGCCCGGCCAATTCAGACAACACAATGGTTCGGGAACGCAGGTCCACGATCTCTGGAATCGAACCTCGAGAATTACTCGGGTACGCGGCTCTGCGCCGCCTCGCCAGGGAACTCGACGCCCAGTTCAGCGTGGACTACTGGAAGTCCGTTCCCTACTTCGTCAACTTCATGAGCAACTATCAGTTCGGTCGGAAGTACGCTGCAACCGTCGGCAGTAGCGAGTCGCGCCTACTCCACATCAGCAGAGTCGACGCCGCTGCTGTCAGACAGTTCGCTGAGATCGAAGCGGGCAACGCTCGGACTCGAAATTTCCGCGACGATACCGTCGATACGGGCTGGGAGAAACTGCTGTGGATCCCGCCCAGCCTTCCGTACCTGACCCCCGGCGGTCCGTTTGCTGATCCCAATCTGGCACAGATAACGAAGCGACTGGTGTTCTCCAGCTGGTCGTCAACTCCTCCCGCCGTTGCATCAATTCTGAGCTATCACGCGGAACATCGCTTGATGCATGGACATTCCTCGATAGTTCCCAATGATCCGGATAGTCTCCGGGCCATCGGTTCACCGCTCGAATACCGCGGATCCAATCCGCAGATGACCACGCTTGCCCTGTTCTGGCCGATGCCACACCTCGCAACAATGTCGGATCCACTCGCCCTTGCGCGAGACCACGTCGACCCGGTTGATACCGCGTCATTCGAAGCCACTGTGGCGGAGCGACTTCAGTCGACTATTCCGCGTGGTCGCGAAACTTCGACTGCGACCGGGGCACAACACTTCTATTGGTCGTGGCCGATGCATATCGATCGAGAGCAATTCGACGTGGTCGATTTCAGCTCGGACGATCAAGGATGGCTCCGCAATGTCTTACAGTCGCACCATGACTCAGATGCCGAGGCAACTGACGAGGCAACTAGTCTCGATCCATTCCTGACCCTCGCCGAGAGCACCACAACGCTGACCGACGGTCGGATACCGCCCGACCTCGTCGAGGTAACTGCCAAACTGGCGGCGCACTCTCCAGCGAATTGCGCGTGGCGATCGCTGAAACGATTGCGGATTGCTCCGAGCGTTGCAGAAGGCGACATCTGGGGAGCTGCTGCCACTATCGCGTCAGGACTCCGATCAACGTTCAATCGGTGGCAGTCCGCAGTGCTTCTTCGGCAGCTCTACCCGGACTTACCGTATTGGCGGCAGGTTCTGCAGTACTGTGCCGACGGTAATCTCCAAGCAGTCCTCGACGAATATCTCGGACAATTGACGCCGACCCACGACAGTGAGCCTCTCGACGTCGATCAGATCTACGCCATCGCTAATTCTGCAGCCGAGGCGATGTCACTTCGAGTGGGTCAGAGCCTGTCGCACGACCCCATAGACGAAGCCGATAACATCCGCTTCCGAACTCACCTTGCCGTTCAGTACGGCGGTAAATCCGAGAGCGACGAGTCGTTTCGACCGGCCCTTATTCGCCGTGCATTCAACAGTCCGTTCTGGCCGTTCATCGTCATCTCGACCAGCGCCGGCCAAGAGGGAATCGACTTCCACCCTTGGTGTCACCATGTGGTGCATTGGAATACACCGTCGAACCCTGTTGACTTCGAACAACGCGACGGTCGCGTCAACCGGTTCCGTGGCCATGCTGTGCGGCGCAACCTAGTCGAGCGCCACCGGATCAGCATTTTGGGTGCTCACGACGTCCACCCCTGGACGGCTGCGTACGCCATCCCGGACAAAGATCTCGGCGGACTGGTACCGGATTGGATCTACTCTGGATCTCACAAGGTGATTCGCGAACTGATGCCCTATGAGTTGAGCATCGACGGCCCTCGCCTGGAGAAATCCAAAGCCGGAGTTGCCCTCTACCGCCTGGCATTTGGGCAACCGCGACAAGAAGACTTGATCGAACTACTCCAGCATCGAGATGTAGACGCCAATGCAGCCGCCGCAATGCGACTGGACCTCACTCCACCCTCTCGAGAAACAACGCGAGGTCAATCATCCACTTCGACGCCGTAGCCGACAGCCATAGCACCGAGTCCGTGGTTATGCCCCTGACCTACTGCCCGAAGCCGCCAAACATTTCCGCGGCGGTAGATTTCGGCGAGAACCATGGTCCGCTCGACCGTTCCGAGATCGAGTACAAATGTGGCAAATGTTCCGTCGGGACCATCAATGCTGACCGAGACTGCTCCTAAGTCGCCGAACGTCTTGTCACCGTCGACTGCTGCTGCGATGACAACCCGTTGACATTCCGCAGGCAAAGAGTCGAGATCTGCACGGACACTCTGCTCACTGTCACCGTCGACGGAGAGCTCGACTGCGCCGTCCTCGTCCACGGTGTTGTTGTAGAAGACGAAATCCTGATCCGAATCGACCTTGCTGCTTCTGTCCAGGAGGAAGGCAACCACATCGACGTCGAATTCGTCTCCAACATTCTCTGCCCGCCACGCAACATTGATCGACCACGACGACTGAGCGGCAGGAAGATCGACGACCTCGCCGCGCATCAAAATCGGTGCAGACAAGCGTGATTCGAGCCTCATGTGGGCGGGAACTACACCCGAGACCAACGCCTCGTTGACGTCGGATTCCGTGATCTTAGGAAGCCCTCGATCCGTGACCCTCGCCATCCGCTTGTCGGATTCACCGCCTTCCAACACCAAAACCTCGGTGACCGCGGTTGTGAAGTTGAGAGACGGACGAGCACCGAGCTGCAGGATGCGCGACCGCATGATCACGCCGTCGAGATGAGTACCGCCGAGAATCAGAACGCGACGCCCCTGCCACGCCTTCGCCTTCCGATTCGCGAGCGGGGATGCAGTCGCAATCGATGATGGCAGTACCGCGGGGGTCGATTCGTCGGGACGAGGTTGCGCAGATAGGACAATCTCCGGCACCAGGCCCACCTCGTGCTCGACCTCGACGACCTCCGGCGCTTTCATCGTGTCAGGCGCGGGATCGACAGTGTTCACTCCCACGGTAGCGCCCTCAATCTTGATCTCACCCGGCACTGCACGTGCCAACAAGTGCTCCAACTGCTGCTCCGAGATCACGGGAATTCCATCCGACTCGGCCTTGCGTATCTTCGAGCTTTGAGATGCAGTGTTGTCACACACCAGAACACTCGTCTGTCGACTCACGGTGTTCGTGAACTCGAATCCCGCATCCGTGAGCCGGGCAGCCAGCGTAGCCCGAGGCGCGGAGGTCGGACCACTGATTGCTATCTTCATTCCTTGGACCAAGCCGTGAGTCAGATCGAGGCGTCCGGGGTTGGTGAATGACGACGGCACACGCTTGATCTCTCGCGAGTGGACCGTTGCCCGGCGGTCCTTACACCCCACCACTGGAAGTGGAAGTTGCAGCGTTTCGGCAAGAGATGCACTCCTGCCGAAGACCTCGACGAGTAGCCGAGCATCGTCGTAGGCGTCGTGCGCATTGACCTGTTCTATCTTCCAATACTCGGCCAGTGTTGCGAGTCTATGATTGGGAACGTCGAGTTCCAGACGTCGCGAGAGCGCCAAGGTGCACAGCCGCTTCTCGATCGGGGTGCCAAAACCTGCGCGTTGAAACTCTGCGTCGAGGAACCCATAGTCGAATGACGCATTGTGCGCCACCATTGTTCGGCCGGACAACAGTTCGCCGAACTCGTCAGCGATGTCCTCGAAACGAGGCGCGCCAGCCAGGCGGTCTGGAGTGAGATTATGTACGTGGACAGGTCCGGGATCGCAACCGGGATCAAGCAGCGTTGAGAATTCCCGCTCGACCGATCCGTCTTCACGCAATACCAGCGCGGCAATACTCAGTACGCGATGCGACGCAGCCCGCATTCCCGACGTCTCGACATCCAGAACAACCCAGCTGTGATCAGCAGGCGGACGATGGTCCCCTGCTAGGCGTATCGCGCTTGTCACTGAAATACCTCCGTCGGAAAGAGCGAACCGATTGACAATGCGTCGATTCTCATCGACATCATTCCTGAACCGTCCGACAGATCCTATTACGCAACACCCAAACGATTTGCCTCCGTCGGGAATGACAATTTGACAAGAGCATCCGCACGGCAAGGTCTCCGAGCTTCTTACTGAGCTCGGATTCAGGCGATTTGTCGGACGCCGATTCAGATAGCGGTCCGATTTCGGAGCTCGACAGGTTCGGTGCAAGGGTCTTGCTCCTCGGCCCGCGTACAAGAAACACGAATTGACCCAGCCATATCCGGCTCGCCGGTGTCGAATCGGCTGCTGACACATAGATCAACTACTGCTCACCAACTATGAGCACAGGAGGGGTGCGCTCAGCACACCCCCAAATGACACAATGAGAGCAACCCGCCCAAACATCCAGTAAAAGTTGGTGCAACCGGGATCTGGCCGCTCAATCGACGGCGGTAAAACCCTTCGCCCGATCTTTGTCGACCGACGTCCACAGCGTCGTCGACAGTTCGGCCTTCACCAGCGGGATAACCTCTTCCGCAAATCGGCGCAGGGTGTCCTTCTGCTGCTCGAAGTCGAGCACGTGATTGACGGACACCGATTGGAAATCGTGGCCGTAACTCTCGTGATAATCGAGGATCTTCTCGGCGACCCGCTCCGAAGACCCGACCAACGCC
>Ga0153993_100026_pt1 | contig 41631 bp, 46 predicted proteins | sample TSNC077MetaG_FD_104706 | JGI IMG/M metagenome (GOLD analysis project Ga0153993, IMG submission 104706) | Attine ant fungus gardens microbial communities from North Carolina, USA - TSNC077 MetaG | ecosystem: Host-associated > Fungi > Mycelium > Unclassified | place: USA: North Carolina, Lumber...
ACGCCAGACGCTCGCCCGGAGGAACAGGGCCTCACCGTCCTTCCACTCGTTCGCCTGACGGTCGAACGTGCGCGGAGTGGACGCGATGGTGAAGTTGGCGACGGCCAGCCCGTTCTGCGTGTACCGCAGCTCGGGGTCGGCCGTGAGGTTGCCCACCACGGTGATGACGGTCTCGCCGGCCATCAGACGTCATCTCCACGCCTGGATCGGTTGATTCGCCACAAACCCCAGCAAAAGAAAGAACCGGAGAGAACTAGCGCGAGTATCTGAACTATCCAGCCGGCTGCGACAAGCCATCCCTGCGTCACGTGTTCTTCCTTCTCTGTTTCGGTTCGGGGTCCATTTGACCGTCCTCTCCCTCTGGCATTTCCGGGCTTCTGGTCCTCTCGATGTAGGTGCCGACGGTGAGCGCGACGACGACGAGGACAAGCGGGATGTACTCAATGAGGTGTTTCACACGCGGCCCTGCGCGCTGTTCGGCCGGGTGCGCAGGAGGGTGTCGTCGACCAGGGCCGAGAACACTGCTTGTCGCTGCGCGGGTAGATGCCGAGGCGCTGATCGTGGATCCGTGGGTGTGTCCCGCCACGGGCGCCCGTGCACGAGCAGCGCGTAGCCGACGATCGGAAGGCAGAGCGCGACGGACCAGCTGGCCACCAGGATCAACCAGCCGAGCACGACCACGGGCACACTGAACCAGAGCGGCCAATCCGTGATCGCCAACGCCGTCGGCCCCGGATCCAGCGGCCGTACCGCCAGAAGAGCCGCCGCGGTCGCCCAAACCACCAGCAACGTGACGATGAGCCGCCTGGTGGTACTGACTACCCGATGCATCACCGGGAACCGCCGAGGGGGCGCTCGAGCATGTGCTGGATCATGTACGTGCTCTCCGCGAGGTTGGTCATCCGGTTCTCGCGCTTGACCTGCCATCCCTGATTGGCGAGCTGCGCAAGGTCGGCGTTCATCTCCGCCAACGCTGCAGCTTCGGCCTGCTGGCCAGAGGGTTCGACCGGAGATAGCGGGATGGGTTCGGTGCAGCGCGAGAGTCGTTCGACGTCGTCTCGCTGCGCGGTCATTGGCATCCGTCGCACTGCAACTGGTCCATCGGATCGACGGGTATGCGGTAGCCGTCGACGATGTCGGACTGATTGGCAGGGCTGGGTGTCGGGCTCGGGGGCGCCGACGTGTGGGGGTGGTCTTCCACGGTCGTCCTTCCGGGTACAGAGAGCGAGACCTCGCTCACTACCTAGATGGGCGCAGCGCGCAGTCGTCGCGACGACCGCCCTCCCATCGCCGGTTTGGACTCGCTGCGCGCTGCGCCCATCTAGGTAATGAGGGCAGCTGGGCTGGGGCCTCCACCCCCGGCCCAGCTGGCCTCGACACCGACCTGTGGAGGAGACGGACATGCACAACGACCCGATATCAACCGGCCCCGCTGGGGGCACGACGGATGCTCTACCCCAGCCGATGCGCCACCCGCACGCGGCCCACTTCGATGTGAAGGACGCGGAACGATGAACAAAATCCAACAGACGCTCAAGGCTCTCTGGTCGTCGCGCAAGGGCAAGGCTGCCCTCATCACCTTGGGCATCGCCGTCCTCGCAGTCGCCGCCCTCGTCGTCGGTGGCGCCATCGTGCAGTCGCCCGCCCAAGACCGGGGTGAGGGCAAGACACCCGCGCCCTCGTCGACATCCACGGCCGCGGCGGGCGAGGGCAGTGCTGACCTCTTCGCCACTGCGGCGCCGACTCGGACTGGCAGCCCTCAGCCGGCTGCGGACGGGACTGTGGACATCGGGGGGCCGGGGATCCCCGCCAATACGAACACACTCCACGACCCCGGCCAGCCGGAGGCTGTGCCGGATGCGGCCACAGGCCTCGTTGCGTTCCCTCAGGCGGTGCCGCTGTCGAAGCTCACCGTGCCGCTCGAGTCGCGGTTCACGGTGCAGCAGTGCGCCTCATCCCGAATCCCGGAGTCGAGGGCGTACGCGAATCAGCTCATCAGCTACCTCTTCACTTTCGACGCGAGCAAGGCCGACTGGTCCAGCTTCGTCACACCGCTGCACGACACCTGGAATGAGACCGTCGGCGGGTACGGGAACGGTCCTGCCCAGAAGGAGACGCCGGGCAGCAGTTGGGACAACCGGATCAGCTCTCTCGGCTACTCGGCCGAGCAGTGGCAGCAGTGGCAAGCGCGCGGTATGCGCAGCGAGGTGCGGATCAATGCTGTCACCACGACCGCAGGAAGCGGTGCACGCCCCGCGACGACCTCGTACCAGACACGGCTGGCATACGACGTGACGATCACGCGCAGCGCGAATGGTCTGGAGCCACAGTCGCAGCAGCAGACCATCTTCGTGGTGATGGTGGCACCCTGCACGGCCGAATACGTCGTGCCTCCGGTCTTCCGCGACACCCTGACTTCTCTGCAGATGGGCGACTTCGGGCGGGTAGGCGATGGCCTCCAGTAGTGGGAGCGGGAAGGCGGTGAAGTGGGGAGTCGTCGCGGTCGGGGCCGCCCTGGTCCTCGTTCCGGTGACCATCTTTACCTTCATCGTCCTGGTCGCCGCCGGCGGAGCGCAGGCTTGCCAGCCCGGCGGAGCGGGTGCGCCAGCGAGCTCCGAGTTGAGCGCTGAGCAGGCTCAGAACGCGGCCACCATCATCGGCGTCTCGAAGTCAGCATTCACCGACCCAGGCGTCCAGCAGAAGGCCCAGACCGTCGCGCTCATCGCAGCCCTGCAGGAATCAGGGCTCCGCAACCTGGACCATGGCGACCGGGACTCCCTCGGCCTGTTTCAAATGCGCCCCTCGATGGGTTGGGGCACACCGGAGCAGATCCAAAGCCCGCCCTACGCTGCAGGCAAGTTCTTCCAGCACCTGGCCGGCGTCTCCGGGTGGGAGAACATGGCCCCGGGCAAAGCCGCGCAAGCCGTCGAAGTGTCCGCGTTCCCCGATGCGTACGCCAAGTGGATCCCAAAGGCGTCGGCGGTGATCGCCGAACTGGCCGTGACGACTCAGCCGATTGCGATCCCGGCCGATGTCGGTTGGAGTGGCGACTCGGCGCCCGGCGCGCAGCCTGTCGCCGCACAGTGCCCGGTATCAGGGGACGCGCGCGCTCTCGCGACCGAGCTCGTGAAGGCCATCGACGACGGCAAGCTCTACGGCACCACCCCGGACCACCTCAAAGAGATCCGCTGGATGGCCGAGGGCAAAACCATCCCCAACTGCGAGATCGACACACGCATCCTGCAGGTGACCGTCGCGGCCGTTCGCGCGTTCGACCGGGTGGGCGTCTCCGACATTAACCGCAAGTGCACGGGCCAAGTGGAGGGCGCCGGGACCGACAGCCTCCACTACAAGGACGGTGGCGGCCACGCCGTCGACTTCTTCGCCATCAACGGGCAACCCCTCACCGGCGCCAACGCGCCCTCCCTCGAACTCATCCGCGCCCTCGACGCGGCGGCCCCCGCCGACGCGATGGGCCTCGGCCAACGGCAGTGCCGTCTGGCAGCGCACGCGCAAATCGCGCTCACCCACTTCGTCGACTTCAACGACAGCTGCAACCACGTCCACGTCGACGTCGGCCGTTCGAACCTCTGACCACCCCGAGCGGGGCTCCGCTCACCCTCTCAGCAAAGGAAAAGCATATGCACAGCAAGACCCTCGCCGACCTTGTCGTCCACGCGGATGGAATTGACCCCAATGTCAAGCCGAGCAACACCTGGCCCATCTTCAAATTCGTCAGCGAGCAGGCAGGCAACCTGATCACCCTCGGCATCATCGCGATGGTCGGCCTCTTCGTCTGGGGAATCATCGTCTGGGTCGGCGCGTCCAGCGGTGACAACCACCGTCGCGTGGTCACCGGGAAGGTGATGACCTTCGGCGCGGTCGTCGGTGCGATCTTGATCGCCGCGGCACCCGCCATCATCACGTGGGCCACCAAGCAGAACCCGCTCTCCTAGCAGGGAGGGACGGACAGTCATGGATTGGCTCTTCGGCTGGATCAACAACCTGATGGGCGGGATGATCGTCGGCCTGGCGAACTTCGCGGCCGACGTGGTGAAGAACACGTTCAACATGGACTCCACCAACCTCGACGGAAGTGTCGCGACCGCAGACCTGGCGGTCGGCTCTGACATCGGCAACCTGGTTCTGTGGCTGGCCGTCCCTCTCACCATCGCCGCCGTCATCTGGCAGGTGATGCGTTCGGCCGCCAGCGGCCGCCTTGACGGGTTCCTTCGAGCACTCATCGGAGGCGTCTCGTTCGTCCTCATCACGAGAGCGGTCTTCTGGTACGGCCCGTACGCGATCCACGGGTTCGATGAGACGACGACCGCGCTCATCGACTACTTCAATCAGTCGGCCGGCGGCATCACGGACTCGCTCATGCAGTCCCTGAACTTCACCTACAACACCTCGAACAATCAGTGGGAGACCACTGGGGGAGGGGTCTGGAACGCCCCATCGTGGATGGTCGGCGGCGCTGTTTCAACCATGGTTGTCCCGATCATCCCGTTCATCGCTGTGGGCTGCCTCGCCCTTGGCGGATTCCTCTTGATGGCGATGCTTGGCTTCCGGCGCTGGGCTCTGATCGTGATGATCGGGCTGAGCGCGTTGGCATTCATGTTCCTTCCGGCCGAGAAGGCCGGGAGAGCGGTTCCCTTGAAGTGGGTGCAGATCGCGGTGTCTCTCCTGGTCGCCAAACCTCTTGCGGCGATCATCATCTCGATCAGCGCGAAGATGCTCGCCGCCAGCGGACAGATGAACCTCCTCATGTTCACCGTGGCGGTCGTGTCCTTCATGGTTGCCGCGGCGGCCCCCCTCATCGCCATGAAGTTCTTCGGGTTCCTCGGCGTCGAGATCGGACACGCCTACGCCCAAGCGGCGGGTGAGGGCGCCCTTCGGCAGGGCGCCGGGCAGGCGATGCAGACCGCTGGCCAGGCTCGTCAGTTCATCCCGCGTAAGTCCGCCTCGGATGGTGGCGGATCCAGTGACCCGGTCAAGCCGATTCAGAGCTCGAATACGAAGGGTGCATCCCCGTCGCCTGCCCCGGTTGCCGGGGCCGGCGTCAAGGCCGGCGCCGCCGGTGGTACCGCCGGCGGGGCGGCCGCCGCTGCCGGTCCCGTCGGTATTGCCGCTGGTGCGGCATCCGCGGTGAAGGCGGGCGCTACCAAGGCACGCCAGGGGGTCGAGGGCGCCGCGACCGTCGGCGGGAGTGGCGTCAGCACCGCACCCCGCCTCGTTCGTCACCAGCCTGAGGAAGGAGCCCGACTCTAATGACTGACCACGTAGACGCACCCCGTGAGGTGTCCTTCCCCTCACGCCGTCGTGCCGGATTCGTCGGCAATTTCAGCACGCTGCAGCTGGCTGTCGCTGGCGCCGGCGTCGCGGTGGTTCTCGTCTGGGTGATGGCCCACCTTGAGGATCCACTCGGCGCCCTCGTCGTCTCACTTCTACCTGGTGCGGCGCTGGTGGGCGTCGGCCTCGGGTCAGACGAACACGGCCACCCGTTCATCAACCGATTCACCGCACTGATTGGACACACCATGCGCACACTGCTCGGACAGACCGAATGGCAGCACCCCGTTGTCACGCGCGTCCAGAAATCGAGCACGTTCCAACTCCCCGGAGGTCTCGGCGCGATCTCCGCGTTCGAGACGGAGCTCGGCGAGGCGATCTTCGAGGATCGCGCTCACGGCACCTTCATCGCGATCTTGGCCGTGACAACGCCCGGCTACGCACTGTTGGATGACCCGCAGAAACGAGAGCGGGTCGACTCGTGGGCGCTCTTCCAGTCGTCGCTGGTGAAACACCCGGGACTGTCCCGGATCCAGGTCCTCCTGACGTCGCGGGTGTCTTCACCGACCGCGATCCGTGACTATTACGAGCCACGGGCGTCGCACGACGTCACACCATGGGCGCGAGAGCAGTACGAGACGTTGCTGGACCACGCCGTCGCGAACTCTCCGCAACACGAGCAGTTCATCGTGATCGTGCTCGACAAGACACGCCTCGGCCGAGACATCAAGGCGCAAGGCGGCGGCCGGGTGGGCCTGGCCAACGTGATGTCGCGCGAGGTCGACACCACCACGGCCTCCCTACGGGACTGTGGAGTCACCGTCCGGTCGTGGTTGGGCGCCCGTCACGGCGCGGCAGTGATGCGCAAGGCATACGACCCGCAGGCAGCTGATGCGATCGAGAACCGCACGGAGGAACGCGCAGGCGTAGCTCCAGCCAACGCGGGACCGATCTGGGGCAAAGAGTTCCTGGAGTACCTGCGCACCGATGGCGCATTCCACGCTACCTATGAAGTCACCGAGTGGCCTCGAATCCCGACCCTTCCGGACTTCCTGCGCGCCGTCACCACCCTGCCATTCCAGCACTCCGCATCGCTCTACTTCACTCCAGTCCCGCTGCGGACCTCACGCCGCAGGATCCGCGCCGAACGGCGAAAGATCAACGCCAACCGGCTCGAACGACAGCGCCGAGGAAACGACCGGCCGGACGATGAGTTCGAGATTCAGGAGCAGAGCGACATCACCCGCCGCGAGCAGGAGCTGGTACATGGCTTCGGCGATCTGGAGTTCCTCGGACTGATCACCGTCACCGGGCTCAGCAAGGAGGAGCTGGAGGCGAACCGGTCGGCGTTCACCACGGCAGCTGAGGGCCAGGGGATGGAAGTCCGGCTCATGTACGGGCAGCAGCTTGCCGCGTTCAACAGTGCCTCCCTGCCGTTGGCGCTGGCTCCGTCGGCGACCGTCACCATGCGACGGAAGGCGAGCTAGTGGAACGCAAGTTTGTTGGCGTCGTCGTCCCCCCGCGCGAAACACGGAAGCAGCGCAAAGCCCGGGAGCGCCAGGTACGGCAGCTGATGGCCCCGGACCCCCGGGAGCGTACTGCGACAGGTCCGAGCGAACCAACTCCTCCGGCGTGGGGCGATCGCACTCCGAAGTCATGGTGGGGCCCCACCTACGTGAACCCGATGACACATCGGGCGACCGCGCTCACCACCTCCACCGCCTACCCGTTCCTGAACGAGGTGGGGCTCGGCCACCGCGGAGCGTGGATGGGCAAATTGGGCTCGCTCTCCGGGGGAGGCGACTTCGTCTTCGACCCGTACGAGCTATACCGTCAGGGGTTTGTCACTGGAACCTCCATGGTTTGGATCGGCACGGTTGGTACCGGCAAGAGTGCGGGGGCGAAGGCTTTCTCCACGCGCATGTGCACGCTCGGGACCAAGGTCGCCGTGGCCAGCGATCCCAAGGGCGAATGGGTCGGTCCCGCGCTCGCGATGGGCGGCACCGTCATTTCGCTCTCGCCGTCGGGCTCGAACCGGCTGAACCCGCTCGATGAAGGACCAAGGGACAGCCGACTCAGCGACGAGGAGTGGCACGCGTTGGTCCTCTCCCGTCGACGGCTGACCCTGACGGCGATCATCCCCTCCCTGATTCACCGCGACCTCAGCCCGCGCGAACACACCGCCCTGGATGTAGCTCTTGTCGCTGCGATTGCCGCCCCCGCAGGAGCGACGGTCACCATCACCGACGTGTTCCATCGACTGACGGAATCGAGCGATCCCCAGCTGCGTGAAGACGGGGCAGACGTCGCCCACGGACTGCGGCGCCTCGTCCTGGGCGACCTCTCGGGCGTCTTCGAGGGGGAGTCCACCGTCAAGTTCGATGCCGATTCGCCTTTCGTCGTGATGGATACCAGCGGCTTCATGGGCGCGTCCGCGACTCTCCTCTCCGTCGCGACGACCTGTGTGGCCGCGTGGCTGGAGGCCGCCGTTATGGACCCGGCCGCGGGCAAGCGGATCGTGATCTACGACGAGGGCTGGCGGATGCTGCGTGACGAGCAGATGCTCCTGCGGATGAGTGAGCAGTGGAAGCTCGCCCGACAGTACGGCCTCTGCAATCTGCTGATCATGCACCGCATCACCGACCTCGACATGGTCGGCAACGCCGGATCCGCTACCCGCGCTCTCGCGCAGGGCCTCCTGACAGACGCTGAGATCCGCATCGTCTACCGCCAGGAGGAGGATGTTCTTCCCGCCACCAAGGAAGCGCTCGGCCTCACCGACGCCGAGCTGCGCGAGGTGCGTCAGCTCGCGCAGGGCGTCGGCCTCTGGAAGATCGGCAAACGGCCGTTCATCGTTCGCAACTACCTCACTGAGGACGAACTCGGGGCGTTCAAGACCTCCGACCGTTTTGAAGAGGTCCTGCCAACTGCGCTCGCGCAGCTGGACGTCGCCGCCGAGCCTGCCACGGGATGGGAGGCCGACCACGAGGAGACTCAAGCGGCGGCAGAAGAATCCCGTCGACTGGAAGTCACCGCAGGCCGACACCGGATTGAGCTGCCGCCCCCCGCCGCACGGCCGGCGCCAGCCGGGTTCACGCCGCCGCCACTGCTGGCCCCGGCTAGCGGATGGGAGGCAGCGTCAGACGAACTCTCCGCGGCCGAGGAGTACCGGCAGATCGAACTCACGGCCAGCCGTTCCGAGATCATCGCGTCCGTCAATCGTGCCAAGCACGCCGGCCTCACGGACGAGCGCTTCCTCGAGCTGGCACGCGAATGCAGAACACCCGAGATCCACGCCAACACACAGCGTGGCGCCTTCTGCACCCGCTGCGGTGTGCCCCGCCCCGTCGACGAGCTCGTCGCCTCCTGACCCTCACCCCAAAGGACATCATGTTCACGCTCTCCACCACACCCAACGTCGATTTCGCCTCGCTGATCCAGTGGACATCCTGGCCCGCCGTCGGCGCCGGGATCGTCGCCGCGGCCATCTTCCTCATCGCGTTCGCGATCTCCCTGCTGGCCAAGGATTCGCCCCTACCGGTGAAGGCTCGCCGTGTCGCCCGCGCGGCCGCTGTGTGGGCGGTGGCGGCCCTCGCCTGGGCCCTGGTCGCCAAAGCAGCAACCGATCTGCTGGTCCTGACCTACACGCTCGCGGGCGGCTTCGCACTCGCCACGATCGTCACGATCGCGGCCGTGATCTTCCGCGTCCTGGGCGGCCGCAAGTTCAAAGGTGTCACCCTCCGCTACGCGATCCTCTGGTCTGCCGGAACCGCCGTCGTCCTGGCGATCGGCATGACCGTCCTCGCCTCCGTCCCGACCTGGTCCGGCCTCGCGGCCGCCACCAACTGAGAGGCCACCATGTCGTCATCCTCCTGGCAGTACCGTCTTCAGGTCGCCATCGCCCTGGTCCTGGCCGCGACTTGCGCCCACCTAGCTCTCGCATGGACCGCCACCGGAGTGCCCGTCTTGAACCCGGCGGGCGACGTTCAGATCGTCCTAGCCCTGGCCTTGGGTCCCATCTTCGGCACGTCGCTTCCTGCAGGCGTCGCACTCGCACCGCTGCCCATCTACCTGGCCGTCCTCGCGGCGCTACTCGGAGCTGCAGCGCTCGCCTGGTGGGGCGTCCTGCGGCTCGCGCATCGCGGGCACCCCGCCCGCCCGGCCAAGGACAAGGGGCTGATGACGGGCAAGCACCGGCGCCGGCAGAACGCCCGCGACGGCTCGCTGCCGCATCCATTCGCGTTCCTCGGCCGGAAACCTTTTCACGCCACCGTCGAAGACTCCTTCTGCGTCGTGGCCTCGTCCGGCGCCGGCAAAACGATGAGGTTCGTGGTCCAGATGGTCGCCCGGGCCGCGGGCGCGTGCGTCACCACCTCGACACGACTCGACGTGTTCCTGCTGACCGCGTGGATCCGCGGCCGCGTTGGCCGTGCGCTCACCTTCGCGCCCGAGTACCGCAGCCTCCTCCCCTGGAAGTGGCGCGTCCACTGGGACATCGTCGCCGGCTGTGAGAAGCCCGCGGTCGCGATGGAGCGCGCGGACGCGATCGCGAACGCCATGCCGTTGTCCGGCGACTCCAAGAACTCGGGGTTTTTCAAGGAGTCGGCAGCGCTGATCCTGCGCTGCATGATGCATGCCGCGGCGCTCGGGATGCCGGGCAGTAGCAAGAAGTACACCTTCCGTGACGTCATCGACTGGATGCAGAACCTCGCCGACTCGACGCCCTACAACATTCTGCGTGAGCACCCGAACGCCAACCACCGCTGGTTCGGCGAGCTGAGCACGTTCGCCCGTGGAGATGCCATCGAAACCCGCAACAACATCCAGCAGACCGTCACCATCCTGCTCAAAGCACTGGCCATCGACGAGATCCTCGACGCCGTCTGCCCCGCAGACGACGTCATCATGCTGAACCTCGAGGAGTTCATCGCCTCCACCGACACCCTCTACCTGATGAGCAAGAAGAAGGGCCTGGCTGCCCCGGTCATCACCGCTCTGGTCGAGTCGCTGCAGTCGGCCGCGATGGACGCCGGCGAGCAGAAGCCCCTCGAGCCGGTGCTGACCATCGTGCTCGACGAGCTGGCCAACGTGTGCCCGCTCCCGTCCGCGCCGTCGCTGATGACCGACGGCCGGGGACACGGTATCCAGGTCGCCGCGATCCTGCAGGGCCGCCGACAGTGCGAGCAGCGATTCGGCGCCGAGGGAGCTGACACCATCATCCGCCTGTCCTCGTGCCTGCTGTTCTTCGGCGGATCCCGCGACTACGACTTCCTCCGCGAACTGTCGAACCTCGCCGACAAACGCGAGATCACCCGCGAGTCCACCACCAACGGGCCCAGCGGGACGTCGACGTCGGCCTCCAAGCAGGAACAGGACGTCTTCACCGTCGGATTTCTCCACTCACTCGAGGACGGCATGGCCGTCATGTTCTACCGCAACCTGCCCGCCGCGATCGTTCGCCTTCCCGCCTGGTGGGAAAGCGACGACGCCGCCGACTACGAAGCGAGCCAGCAGCACACGCGCGACGCACTGGGGCTGGCCGCATGAGCCGCCACCCCTCGACACCGTTCGGGCCCCGCGGCCTGGGCGAGACCGTTGCGTATCACGAAGCCAGCATCACAACTCAACACGAAGATATCGGCCGCCTCTACGACGCCGTCGGAGGGCTTGGTGGCCAGATCACGAAGATCGCGGACTGGCTCGAAGCTCGTCCGGGCGGCCCGTGGTCGTGGCGCACCCTCGACCAGGAGACAGCCAAGGAGCTCTGGATGGAGCTCTACGACTGGGTCAACTGGCTTCGCGACCGCTACCTCGCCAACCTCGCTGGTGAGACGTACCGGCTGATCAACGACTGGTACAAGCATCCGGTCGCGGTCGAACTCCTCACCGCCCTGATGGTCTCTCACCAGTCCGTCTACCGACGCACGCGCGCTGCGCCTTCCTTCGATCTCGTCGAATGGCACGAGCGGTGTCTCTGGCCCACCTTCGCGCGAATGAAGGACCTCGCGCTGTTTCCTCCGCACGCTCGCACCGAGGATCCGTGGGAGCTCCCGGCAAGCATCCAGCGCACCGACGACAGTCTCAACTTCGCCACCTTCCTAGTCGAGGACCTCCGCACCCGCCCTGTAAATGACGACGATGCGGGGACTGCACAATCTGAGAGCCCGCCAGCACTCACCGGGGCAGACACATCGCCGGGCGCGGAGGAGCGGGCCGAATGAGGGACCGCGATCGCTCCCCGGTGACCACCGTGGTCACCACCTTCCGCACGGCATCCAGCACCGAGCAGGAGCGGCGAATCGGTGAGCGAGAGACGAACCTGTCTGGGCTCATCCGCCTTGGCTGGACGCTCACCACCACGACGACCGCCGCCGGAACCGGCACCGTCACCATCTTCGACACTCTCATCCGACCATCCGCGCTGACGAGAAAAGCCGGAGAACCTTCGCCTGCAGTCTCGGCCTCTGGGCTATCCCTCGTGGCCACCGCCTGACGCATAGCTTGGCCGGCCGGCTGGGCCGGTCACAGTGCCCGGCTCATTTGCCGGCCAACAATAAGGAGATCCACTATGTCAGACAGACTCAGGCCGAGCTGGACCAGCTGGGCCTTCACCCCAGAGGGACACAACGAAGGGACCCATAAGCACGCGATCGGTGGCGATGACATCGTCGTTAGTGGTGTCGTCTACTCCGGGAGATTCTGGGAAGAGGACGGTGAAGGCGGGGTGCAGCCCCGAGAGGGATACACAGCGCAGGAGAAGCTCCGCTCGGACTTCCAGCTGGATAACGACGGTAATCCCGAGCCGGTGATCGGATGGGGCGCTTACCGCGCCCAGCAGATCCATTGGCCCGACCTCGACGAGCATGACTCGCTCACAGATGTCGAGTTCCTGTCTTGGGAGGTATCCGAGATGCGCTCGCTACACGACCAGTCGGTAGCTGATCTCACCGTTGTTCGCGCTGCGATGCAGATGGACAGCCAGGGACTTCCTTCGCCCTGGGAAGCCAGCACGCGGACGGATCTCGCGCACGAGCGACTCGATGCAGCCGCCGCGGCCGCCGCCAAAGCGACGGCTGGTGCACCACTAATGCGGGCCGGCCTTCGCTCGGCCGCCACCCGCGTCCTGGAAGCAGAACAGCGCGCAGCCGAGGCGGGAATCTTCACCCGTCGCGTCCGCCAACGCGAGGTCGAGCGAGCGCGGGGAGCCGCGAACGCGCGGAGCAATCTCGTGCTTCCCTCTGCAGGAGCTCCCGCTATTGCATGGCATCGGTGGGTCGAAGACACCGTGTACGTGGCATCCGTGTCGGAGACGAGCGAGCTCGATCAGGCCAAGCAGGATCTGGCGCAGGCACGTACAACGGAGGCCGAATCCACAGCCTGGTGGGGATCACACGTCTCCGCCAACGTCGAGGCCAGGGATGAGGTGAAGGATGCGTTGGCGCACCTCTCATACGAAGGAGGCGGGTACGGTAACTCGAACGCCACGGAGGTCTATCAACGAGAGTTCGAGCTCGCCTCTGCACGCGAGCAGCGGGACAGTAGTGCATTGGCGAACGGCATGAAGGACCTCTCCGCCGCAACAGCTGCCACTGCCGGACTCGCTGCTTTCCAAAGCGCGACGGTCGGCGTGGGTAGCTCCATCGCGACCGCGGCCGCGGTGTTCGGTGCAGACGGTGACCGAACCCTGGTGGAGGTGATGGGATCCCCGCTCGAGGGGCTTGGTGCGCGCGTCGACGCGATCGTCGCGGGGCCGGCTGAGGTCGCGGGCCCTCGCCCCCTTGAGATCGCGCCCGCAGTTCGCACGCTCACTGCATAGAGAGTCGGACGGGCAGAACGGCCGCTCCCGGTTAGGTCCGGGGGCGGCCGTTCTACGTTTGCTCGCCGATCGGGCTGTCTCAGAGGTGGCGGCCGCGGCTCCGTCGGGTGGATGCGTCGTCGACGTCGGCTTGTGGCCGGCGGGTCGGGTCGACGGCGAGCTCGTCGACGCGCTGAGTGAGTACGTCGGGGGCGGTCTGCGACGGGACGGGGGTCGCAGGCGCGGTTGTCGGGGCGGGCGCTCTCATCGCCTGCAGCGCAGCGCGTGCGTCGGCATATGCGGGATCGTCGTGTGCTGGAGGCGGCCCGAGGGGCGTGTTCGTCGTGATGTGGTGATAGTCCCGGTATGCGACGATCCGGGCAAGGTCACGCTTCCATCGCGCGCGCTCGGTCGTCTGCTGTGGGGGCAGTGACAGCGTGCTCATCCACTCCGGTCGAGTCGCTTCGGCGAGGTCGGTCAGCGCGGTGATGCGATCGGCGATGAGGTCGGCCTGGGCGTTGACCCAGTCGCGCACGGCAGGGTCGTGTCCGACGCTGCCAGGCGGGGGAGTGATCCAGGACGGCAGCTCGATGGTGGGTGTTCCGGCGGGGTCGCCGACGCGGTAGTGGAGCACCTTGGCCAGGGAGCGAGCCTCGTTGAACCCGTCGATGTCGCGCTTCGCAGTGGCCGCGCGGAGGAGTTCGCGTGGATCGGTGCCGCGTGCCTCGTGCGCGGCGAGCCGTTCTGCGAGGCTCGCCCACGCCGGGTCGCCTGTGACCTTGCTGGCCGCGTCCCTTTCGAGTACACCGCGCAGCACGATCTCCATCTTCATCATCGTGACCTCGCCCAGGACGCGTACGTTGGCGTCTTCGTAGGCGGGGACGAGACGCTGCAGGGAGGAGGCGGCGTCCGCTTCCTGCTGACGGGTTTCGGTGGCGGACAGCTCCGCCTGCTCACGTGCGAGGACCCGCTCGAGGCCGTGCAGGATGGAGTCCTTGTCGCGGTCGGGGGAGTGCCCGTCGGCGGCGAGGGTGTCGTCGGTGATGACGTACAGGTGGTTGCCTTGGCGGCCGCGGGTGGCGGCGACGTAGAGCTGTTCGCGCGCGGTGCCGTCCGGGTCGATCATCGTGTGGGTGGTGTCCACGGTCATGCCCTGGGAGCGGTTGACGGTGGTGGCGTAGCCGAGCTCGACGTGCTCGGCGACGTACCAGGCAGGCAGGGTGACGACGCCGTCGTGGCGGATGCTCTTGACCTTCAGGGAGCCGTCGGTGCCGGCTTCCAGAACGTGCCACAGGTCGCCGTTGGCGACGAAGTCCTTGCCCTGGTTGGCGCGCAACCGGCGGTTGTTGTCGCGGGTGACGACGCGGTCGCCGACGCCGGCGCGGTTACCGTCGTGCAGGGTGGGGCCGTCGGGGGATACGATTCCGGCGGCGATCTTGTCGATGCGCGCGCGGGCGGAGAGGGCGACGACTTCCTCGTTCGTGGCGGCGAGCATGAGCGCTTCCTTGCCGTCGGCCTCGTCGCGGAGGAAGGCGTCGTAGATGTCTTCCAGGAGCGTCATCCGCAGGCCCCCGTGGGTGCGGCCGCGGGTGACGTAGAAGTCGAGGGCGGATTCTTTGCCGTCGCGCAGGCGCAGCGTTGCGGCCGCTTCCTCCTGGTCGACGAACCGGTAGACGTGCTCGAGCGCGACGGCGCCGACCGTCTTGTCGAGCAGTCGCAGGGTGCCGCCGGCCTCGACGGCGGCGAGCTGCTGGTAGTCGCCGAGCGCCTTGATGCTGGCCCCGTTGGCTTCGGCGAGTTCGAGGAGCTTGGCGTACATCGGAAGGCTGGCCATGCCTGCCTCGTCGATCAGGAGCACGGTGTTCGCGTCGATGCGGTACCGGTCACTGGCGCGTTGCTCTGCCGTTCCGGTGGTGTGGATCTGGATGAGCTTGTCAGCGGTGTCGGCCTCGACGTCGATCTCTTCGGCCAGGACGGTGGAGGCGGCCGCGGATGGTGCGACGGCGAGGACGCGGCCGCCTGCAGCTTCGACGGCGCGCGCGAAGGCGCGCATGGAGGTCGTCTTGCCGGTTCCGGCGGGGCCGATTCCGATGTCGAGCAGTCCGCCGTTGCAGGCGAAGTGGCGGGCGAGCGCGGCCTGTGTTGGGTCGAGTGCGTACTTCCCGTCGGCGATCTGCGCGGCGTTCACCTGAGCGAGCGCGGTGTCGAATACGTCCTCGGGGACACGGAACCCGGCGGTGGTTTGCGCGGCCTGAACGAGCCGTTCCTCAGTGTCGAGGATGCGCTGAGAAGTGTAGGTCTCGCCGCGGTAGAGACGATAGATGGAGGAGCCGTCGGCCAGCTGCAGGGCGGCCGGGACGGGGTTCGGTTCGTCGGCCGTCAGTCGGATGGAGAGGTCGACGGACTTGTTCACGAGGGCGTCGCGGAAGGCGAGCGGGTCGAGGTCGGGGTGGGTGGTGAAGTACGCGGCGACGGCGCGGTTGGCTTCGGCTTCCAGGTGGTCGACCCGCCAGGTGGTGCGCGAATTCTCGACGTTGCGCAGCACGTATTCGGCGACCTCGTCGAGGCTCATCGACTCCAGCTTGCGGGCCCGTTCGCCGATGTCGGTGGCGCTGAATGCGGCGTCGACCATCGACTTCGTGCCACCGAATCCGAGGTACTGCTCGGCGAAGGCGTGCTCCGTTTCGCGGATCTCATCCAGGCTGCGCATCTGGTCTTTGGCCTCGCGGGTGGCGAGGTTCGCCTTCTCCAACATCGCCTGCTGCGCCTTGCGCGGGGGAGTGTGACCGTGGGTGGCGACGTAGTCCTTGACCAGCTTGCTGTACTCGTCCTCGATCGCGACGCGACGGCTGGAGCGGGCACGGCACAGCTCCTGGTCGACGCCCGCGATCTCCGGGACGGGCCGCTTGTCGCGGCCGCGGCTGGTGTCCGCCCACGCCAGCCCGAGGCGCTGCATCGACAGCACCTGGACGAGCATGTTGTACCGCTCGGAGGCGGCAACGCCGAGGTTGTGCAGCACCCGACCATCCAGGCTCCGCCACTTCCCGTCGACGCCCTGGACCTTCGTCGAAACGGCCGCGTGGGTGTGCAGGTTCGGGTCACCAGAGCGGGAGTCGAAGTGCTCGAACATGGTCACGGTGAGCCCGTGGGTGTCCATCTGAGCCACCCCGCCTGCGCCGACGCGGGTCTTCGCCGCCTCCTGCTCGATCCAGCCGAGGGTCATCTTCACGGCGTCGTTGTGGATCTCGTGCAGCTGCTGGGACCGCTCCTTGTCGGCGAGGATCCACAGCACCGAGAAGCTCTTGGAGGGGGTGAAGACGAGGTCGTACCCGGCGACCGGCTGACGGTCCTGCTTGCCGATCGTCGCCAGGAATCGCGACACCTCGGCGTCCTTCGGCGCCCGGCCGAGCTGCCCCTGCAGGTGCGCCGTGGCGAGGTCCCAACGGATCAGGTCACGCTCGATGCCGGGCTCCGGGACTCGCCCGTGGGCGTCGCGGAACTCTCGGTAGGCGGCGCCGACCGTCTTCGCCCACTCGTCGGAACCGGTCTGCGGAACCATGAACCGCCGCCCCAACCGGGCGGCCGCGTGTGCGTCCTTCGCGCTCATCCCTTCGGCGATCTTGGCCTTGATGAACTCGTCTGCATCCGGCCGCAGTCCCTCGCCGAAGAGCGCCTTCATCTGCTCCTCGCTGACCTCGCCGGCCATCCCGAGAGCCGCGGCCCCCTTCCCGAACCACACACCGGCCGGGTTGCCCTCAGCGGTGTAGTAGTCCGTCAGGTCTTCGCCGCGCTTGCGCGTCTGGTCGTGGGAAGCAACCTGGCGGGTGAGGTAGGTGTACCCGTCTCCGGCGTGGAGGACGTGGACTGTCATCATCGGCAGCCACCCTCCTTTCGAGCCAGAATGCCGGGCCTATCAGCCGTTTTCCTCCTGCTTGGCCGTTCCGCACACTGCTAGTGCAAGAGGTGTGTTGTTTCTGGTGTCTCAGTGTAGCTGGTCGCTGCTCTGAGGCTGGATTTCGGATGACTTGGCGTTTTGACTGTCGCTCTGCTGCTCGCTGCTCTGGCTGCCTTCTGCTGCTCCTGCTGCTCTGGCTGCTGATGGCTGGTGCCTGGCTGCTCCGACGAAGCTGCTCGGCGGGGTGTTGCGCAGGCCGGGCGCCGGCGGCCGCGAGCGGATAGAATCACTCCCGTTAGGTGCTCAAGTGGAGGTTGAGCATGGACAACTCGATGAAGGAGTGTGCCCATGTCGGCAAAGACCACGAAGCCCAAGTCCCCGGCGACCGCTGCCCGTGAGCGGGCGCGAGCCGCCCGGGCGGCTCAGCTCGCGGAGCAGAAGAAGAAGGAAACCCAGATCGAGGACGCGGCCACCGCGTACTACCTCTCGCTCGACAAGCTCGACCAGCTGTCGGCGCAGCGCGAGGAGGCTCTCCAGGAGTTCGGGGACCGGGAGCGCGCGCTCGAGCTGGAGCAGGCGAAGGTGATCGCCGAGCTGCGCTCGCTTGAGACGGTCGCGACGATCGCCGAGCTCCTCGGCGTCAGCACGGCGGAGGTCACGCGCCTCTCGAAGCTGACGGACGCTGCGCCCGCGGCCGGCGCCGCGTCGCACGCGCAGCCGGCGGCGGAGGTGCAGGGGCCGTCGTGGCCGAGCCTCCCGACGTCGCAGGCCTCCGACGAGGGCGAGGGCTCGGCCGAGGAGGACGGTCACGGCGGGCACGTGGCCGCGTAGCGCGCGGCCGCGTAGCGCGCGGCCGCGCCTCAACGACGAAGCGGCGGGGAGAACCACTTGGTTCTCCCCGCCGCTTCGTCGTGTGTCGGGTCATGTCGGCTCGGCTGGCTCGGGTGGGATGGTGCTGCCGCGTGTGCAGCGCGGGGAGCCGGGCTTGCGCCAGAGGGTCATGGTCTGACCGTCGACGACGGCGCTGTACGAGACGTACCCCCACCGTTGCAGGTCGTAAGGCGTTGCGCCGCGGATCGTGTGCATCGTCAGGATCGAGTAGTGGCCGGTGCCGTCGCGTAGCGGCAGGCACCATGCGTCCCCGGCGGCGGATCCGCAGCGCGGGCACGGGTACTTCTCCGGGTGCTCCTCCCAGCTCATCGGCTGCCGCCTGTCGGGTGGAGGGAGCAGCCGATGATGCCGTTGCCGCTGCAGCCACACACGCGGCTGTCGACGGCGCCGGCCGCTTCCAGGGCGGCGATGAGGGCGGCGTCCGGGTGCGTCATCGCTGCTCCTGGTTGGCGGGGCGGGTGAGCTCGGTGGCGAAGGTGCGGTGGTTGTAGAGGTCGATCGCGTCGAGCCAGACGTCGGTGCTGACGTCGACGCGGGCGACGGTGGGCATGGGGCCGCGGAACCGGTGCGCGTTGGGGTAGACGCGGCCGCATTGGTTGCAGACGGTGTAGCCGGCGAGCACGTCGTTCTCTTCGGCCGCACTGATCCTGTCGCTGTCCCAGAGGTGGCCGTCGGCGGCGAGGTAGGAGACGTCCCAGTTGCCCGCGCAGTCGGCGGAGCCGCAGCCGATGTAGTCGATGCCTTCTTGGTCGTCGGGGCTCGTTGTGCCGGACGGCTCCTGTGCCGTGAGCGGGAGGGTCGGGTACGGCAGGTCGGGGACGGCCGCCTTGACGGTCTCGCGAGCCGTGTCGAGGTCGAGGTCGGAGAAGTAGCCGCGGACGGCACTGTAGAACTCGTCGCGGGTGACGGCGTCGAGGTCGGCGGCGCGCTCGGTGAAGGATCCGAGAGAGCTGCTGCCGGAGGCGACGAGGTTGTTCTGCGCGTCGCGGGTGACGGTGATGGTGATGTTGGGGCAGAGCTTGGTCAGCTTGCGCTCGAGCCAGCTCGCGTCCTTCTGGGTGGCCATGTCGATGTGTCCTTTCGTGGTGGTGCGGTTCAGGCGGCGATGGGGAGGCGGTGGCCGTCGGCGTCGTCGACGGCGGGGAGGATCGTGGTGGTTCCGGGGACGCGGACGGCCCACGCGGAGGCGGTGACGGGTGTGGAAGCGAGCGGCACCTTGCGGGCGGCGGTGACGTCGATCATGTGGAGGTAGCTGCGCATGTTCGTCTGGCGGGCTTCCTGGGTCGGGGCGGTGCGCGCGGCCGCGAGCTCGTCGAGGGTGGCGGCGAGGGTGGCCTGCAGCTGGTCGCGCTCGGTGAGTGCTGTGCGCACGCCGATCGTGAAGAGGGCGAGCCCGGCATCGGTGAGTCGGGTCAGGTCGACGGTGCGGGTGCGGAGTGCGATCTCGTTGCCGCCGAAGCCGACGCCGGCGCCGTGCTCGGCCAGGCGCTCCTCGCCGTCGACGAGCGCCACGGTCGGGTCGACGTTCACGCGGTGCCAGTGGAAGTCGATCGCCTTGCGTGCACGGTCGAGCTCGACGTACAGGTCGGCGAAGGTCTCGCGTGTCTGGTCGATCCCTGCCTGCAGGATCTCGGTGGGCGTGTAGCGGGTCATCGTCTGCTCCTCTCGCGGTGTCGGCTGGTGGTTGGTGGGTTACTGGCAGGAGTCGCAGCCGAGGAGGTCCATCGGGTCGACGGGGACCTCGTAGTCGCCGACCTGGTCGAAGCTGCTGCTGGTGTTCTGGGTGTTCATCGGTTCTTCCCTTTCGTTAGATGCCCGCGGAATCAGAGGTGGGCGGATCATCGAATAAGGGGACCGACTTGGCGGACGCCGGAGCCTGTCAAGGGTTCCGACCGACCCCCAGCGCGCACGAGTCTTGGACCGCAGGTGCGGAGCACCTTCCCCGGCCGTCTGGATGAGCAGGGGAGGGAGCGGCCCTTGACAGGCGGAGAGCGGCCGCTAGTACGATTCCCCCTCTCGATGCTCCGGCTACCCGTCACCGGTCGTGTGGGAGGTGATCGCTCTCGACGTCGCCCCGGGCCAGGGGAGCGTGAGGGCGGCGGAGCCTGCCTTCACGCCGGCCCGTGGCCGGCCCCGCGCCCGATCCGCTGGATGGTGCCCGAGGTCGCGGCCGCCATCCGGCGCTACGCTGCGGCGAGCAGATCCCGGTGGGGCTTGGCGTAGGGGGTGCGGGGGAGGCCGATGCGCGCGCGACGTCGTTCGGCGGGCGTTCCCAGAGCCCATGCGTATCGGTAGTTGCCCGGGTGTCTCACCTTGGTGATCTGCAACTCCTCGAGTGCAGAGCGCAACCACGTAGACGCCCTCTCACCCGCTCGGCGTGCTGGCGCGCCGAGGGCGACGAGGCGCCGCTCTGCTCCGTCCGCGCCAGATTCCTGCGAGCGGATCTTCTGCAGGGTTCGGTCGCTGAGCACGAGACCGTGGCGCGGGAGGTAGGTGAGAGTGCGGCGGGTGGATCGGCCGAGGGCGAGCGCGTTGGTGGCCTGATAGCAAATGCCTACGTGGCCCGGCATGAACTGCTCGACGCGGTCGCGACCGTCCACGTCGACGACGACGCGGCTTCGGGGCATCGGGTCGGAGAATGACACGATGCCCCGGACGCCTGCCGCGGTTGCCTGCTCGAACACACGGCGAAGGAACCAGGACTCGGCGTTTGCTGGCGTGTCCGTAAGGACCAGTCGGCCGAGCTCCAAGGTCTGAGCGTTCGGCTGGAGGTCGGGGAAGACGTTGCTGAGCACGGCGGCGCGCATCGGAACGCTGAGGACCGCGACTCCGACGAGCGCTCGCCCGTCGACGACGGTGCCGTCGACGGCGAGCCGCTCGTCGCTCGTGGTGAGGCCGTAGCTGAACCGGGCGGCGGGGAATGACCCGGCGTAGTGGTGCCGGGTGACGAACTCACGAGCGAGCTGCTCGGGAAGGCGGACGACGTCGAAGGCGGGGGCGTGGAAGCCGCCCTCGGCGGGGTGCCGCCAGCTGTGCTGGCGGTACCCCCACCGCTGCGAGAGGAGCGGGGCTGGGGTGCTCACGCGATCAGCCCCATCGTCTGCACGCAGATCCCGAGAATGTCGCGGGAGCAGGGCGGAGGGACCGCGTTCCCGGCGGCCTTGGTGAGGTCGCGTTGGGAGACCGGCTTGAGCCGCCCTGTGGGCTGCCACATGTAGGTGGCGGGGAATGCCATCCCGGCGGCGACTTCGCTCGGCATGAACATGCGCAGCCGGGTCTCGGGGACCAGCTCCATCGCGGTGGCGAGGTCCTTGGCGCTGATCGGCGATCGCTGGCCTCGGGGCGGCTGCAGGATCGCCTGGTGTCCTGCGGTGGTGAGGGTGCGCATCGGCTCGGTGGCGGGGGTGGTCATCTCCGCGCCTCCGCCGTTCATGCGGTGGATGAGGGCGTGGTTGGCGCCATCCGCGACGATGGTGCGCATCGGCTCGCTGGCCGGGTCGAAATCGCGGACTCGGTCGCGGAACTGGGTCACGAACGGGTCCAGGAGCGCCTGCCCACCACCTGTCGCGGTGGTCATCGTCGGCGAGGCCTTCCATACCGGCTGCGCCTCGTTGCTGTGCTGGTTCGTCATGACGAGGGCATGGTGGTTGCCTCCCGCGGTGAAGGTGCCCGCGGGCTCGGTGACCGGGCGGGCGGTGCCGGTGCCGTACATCTCGGCGATGAACGGCGGTTGGGCAAGGGCGGTCTCCAGGCGCGTGGTCTGCGTGCGCAGTGGCCGGTCGAGCGGGTAGGCGTCCTTGCCGTCGCGACCTTCGACGGGGATCGCCAGCGCCTTCGAGTTGGTGGTGTGGAGCGCTTTCAGCGGTTCGTTGACTGACCAAGAGCGGTAGTAGGCGTCCGGCTCGCCGTGGCGGGGGTGGCGAGGGTCGGCGGCGTCGTAGGTGTTACCCGCGGCCTCCAGGTGCATCGGGCGCCCCCAATAGCGGGCGATTCCGTGGGCCACGCGCAGGCGCGTCTTCGCGCTGAGACGGTCGCCGATGACGCGGCCGGGGACGGACCAGTCGATCGCGATCGCGGCCGGGAGGTAGCCTGGCTCGACGATGGAGCCGCACCCGGGGCAGCAGTAGACGTAGGCCTGCCGGTAGCGGCCGACAGTGCGGCCAGGCTTGAAGGACTGCACCGACTCGCGCATCTCGTTGCACTGCATGCAGAACGCAAGCGGGCGCAGGATCTGGTCCAGGTCGGGCCCCTTGTCCTTCTCGGGCCAGGCGACGATGAAGATGCGGTCGCGGGACTGCGGGGCCGGGTCGCCGAACTTCTGGGCGTGCATCGCGTTGAGCGACACGACGCGGAACTTGTAGCCGAGCGCGCGCAGCTCCTGACGCCAGACCGTCCATGCGGTGCGGTACTTGGCCTGAATGGCGATGTCGACCACGTTCTCGACGACGACGAGGCGGTAGCGGTGGTGTTCGATGAAGCGCAGCACGTCGAACATCAGCAAGCGCGAGCGGGTCTTCGCTTCGTCGGAGAGCGGGTCCTCGAACAGGCCTTCCTCGATGGCGGGCATCTTCTCGCCGCTCGCCTGGGACCACTTGGTGCACTCGGGCGAGGCCCAGAGGATCGTGGTCGACGGGAAGAACGACGGGCGCTCCTGGTGGAGGTCGACGATGGCGTGATCCGTGCTCTGGTGGTTCGCGGCGTGGATGTCGATCGCGACGTCCCAGTGGTTTGCGGCGACCTTCACCTTGACGCCGGGCACCTGGCCGGCGCCGGTGGAAGAGCCGCCGGCTCCGGCGAAGAGGTCGGTCATGGTGACGTCGGATTCGAGCGTGGCGAGCATCAGCGCTCACCTCGCACGCGCTCCACGCGAAGCTGCAGCGCAGCGACGGCCGGGAGCACGAAGACGAAGATGGCCAGCGCGGTGAAGATGTAGGTGCTGGCGAGCGGGCACGCACTGGCGTCGTTCGCGATCACAGCGGGAACGATGTCGGCGGTCGCGGCCGCGAGCAGCGCGGCGATGACACCGAGGATGACGCCGTAGGCGGTGGTGAACATCCGCGCCTGCTTGGCGCGGGAGAGGCGACGGGAGCGCGGCGCTGCCGCTGCTCCCGTCGGGGTGGTGAGTCGGATGGTGGTCACGATGGTCGCCCTTTCGGATGTCTTGGTTTCTCGCCTACCTCTCTATTCTACTTAAACGTAGAGTCTACTTTCAAGGGGAGTCTACGAATTAGTAGATTTCTTTGGATGTTCGGTCAGTGGGCCGGGGGTGCGTCAGCGACCGCGGCATGAGACCAGGTCCAGCGGCCGCTGCCGATCGGGTAGACGGTGATTCCCTCTGAGTCGTAGCCCTCGACGATGTCCGGCGGGTCGCCAGCGGCCTCGCATTCGCCGCTCTGCAGGAGGTAGGCCTGCATCTCGTCGTTCCAGCGCACGAGGGTGCGGAACTCGTCGGGCTTCGTGGCTTCGTCCTGGGCGAGGTCGGCGGCGATCTGGTCGGCGACCTCGCGGGTGAAGGCGGGGCAGAGGTGTCCGTTCCAGCGGATCCCTTTCACGGTGTGGGCGATGTAGACGCGGCCATCGCCGTAGGTGACGGGGACGTTGAAGCAGAGGCTGGGCTCGGTCACGGTGTTCTCCTGGGAAGGGGTCGGGGTTGCGAAGGGTCGGGTGCTGCCGCAGTACGCGCAGCGGGTGACGAAGGTGGCCTGGTCGTGGAGGGAGATGAGTGCAGGGAAGCTCTCGGCGCTGCCGCATCGGGGGCAGCTGGTGCTGTCGTCGGCGCGAGCGGCCTCGGTGGCGAGGGCGAGTGCCTGCCGCCATTCGGTGCTGGTGGTGTTGATCCGGGCGAGGACGGGGGACCCTGCCACGGTGACTCCCATTGAGGCGAGGTCATTGACGGCGTCGTCGTAGATGCGGCCGCAGTCGCCGCAGACGGCCAGGCAGGTCTCGGGCATCTCGCCGAGGCCGTCGGGGGTGGGCCCGGGCTTCTCGCTGACGAGCCGGCCGGAGCGGTCGGCGGCATGGAAGCGGTCGCGGTTGCCACAGGGGCACTGGACGTTCTGCGCGCCAGGCTCAAGGTGGGCGGTCTCACCGACGGCGGTCGGGATGGTGGGGTAGGGCGGGCGGATCGCGCCGCCCGTGATGAGGGTGTTCATCGGATCACCTCCGCGGCGAAGTCGTAGCCGCCAAAGGGGCTGCGTCCGGGGACCGTGCGGGTCGCGATTCCGCCCCTGCTGGTGAGGACCGGCGCACCGGGGAAGGTCCACGCGATCGGGTAGGCATCGAGGAAGGCGCGCCCCACCTTGCTGTACTTCCCGGAGGCGTCGTCGCGGTACCCCTTCGGAGCGATGGGGATCTCGCGCCAGCCGGGCATGGCGTGGTCATGCCAAGAGGCGAGGGCATCGCTCTCGGAGTCGGAGATGTAGTGCCAGCCGCAAGCGACGCAGATGACCTGGTGGAGGCCGTCGCCGATGCACGTGCACGGCGTCCCGTTCTGCCGTCGCGATCCCGGGCAGAGGGGGTGATGGTGCAGGGCGACCTGGAAGCGGTCGAGGGTGTGCGCCCCGACCGTGAGGGGGGCCTCGGGCACGTAGGGGCGGTGCCACATGTGGCTGGCCCGGATGCAGTCGAAGTGTCCGTTCTCGAAGATGTAGCGGTGCCAGGCCGCGTCGAGGTCCGCGGGGTCCCAGTAGGCGGTGGTGAAGTGCAGCGGGGCCCCGTCCCACGCGGGGGCGCTCGCGACGTCCATCTCGTGGATCATCGCGTCAAGGTCGAACGTGAGCTGGCTCATCGCTGCACCTCCTGCGGCGTCGCGCGCTGGAAGGTCGCGACGATTCCGGCGATGATGCCCACGATCAGGGTGACGAACGAGGTCAGGGTCACGATGGCGGCGATCACGCCGATCCACGCGGGCACGGCGGGCGGGGCGCTGGCGAAGGTGGCCGCCAGCCCGAGCACGGTCAGCAGCACGAGCGCCTTGCTGTGGGGGAAGAGTCGCATGAGATGTCCTTTCGAGTTGGAGGGGGGTGCCGCCGGGTGGCGGCACCCCAGGCCGTCAGTCGGCGAGTCGGAGGTCCTCTGAGCCGTCGACGCGCACGACCGTGACGGGGACGCGGCCCTCGACGACTAGCCGAACGCCGCCCGCCCCGTCCGGCTCCGCGAAGACGACCAGGAGGGTGGAGCCCTCGTCGTCTTCGAAGTCGACCCGGCCGAAGTCGTCAGCCTCCGCCTGACGGGGGAGGCCGGACGGCGTAGCCACCTGGCCCTTCACCCACTGGTGCGGCTCCAGGCGGTCGCCGGTGTCGTACGGGGTAAGGGGGCGGGTGATTGCGTAGTCGCTCATGGGTTTCCTTCTCGTTGTCTTGCCTACCCCTCTAGTCTACTTTAAAGTAGAGTCTACTTTCAAGGGGATTCTACGTTTTGGTAGAGTGATTTTTGTAGGGCTGGATCCGAGAGAATGGAGGCGAGCGAGTGGAGGACGACATGGCCGGATTTGAGCTGGACCTGGTTCGCAAGACAGCGGGGTTGACGCAGGGCCAGGTGGGCGACCGGCTGGGGAAGTCGTTCAAGACGGTGAGCAAGTTCGAGCGCGAGGCGGACCGCATGACGCTGACCAGCTTGCGCAGCTACCTGGTGGCCGTCGGGGCAGAGAGCGCTACCATCTCGGTCACCGTCGGCGGCGAGGTCCTCGAGCTCCCCCTCGACCTCACCCCTGATCTCTCACCTGACGCCTGACCGCTCGGCACCCTCTCGCGCCCAGGCCAGCCGCCGAGCCGCGCCGATTCCGGCGTTCGTCGACGGGATGACGGGATACGCCCCCGAGCCATCCGCTCGGTGCGGCAGAGCGCAGCCGAGGGCGTCCTTTTCGTGCCGCTTGCGGTACGAAAAGGGCGGCAACCTATCGGAACGTCCCCGCTCACAGCGACCCGGCTCACCAACTCGGCGCCCCCGGGCTGACGAGAGGGGCGTGCATCACGTGGATGCACGCCCCTCTCGCTTGTGACCTAGCGGATCTGCTGAGTCCGGGTGACGGCTGGGTCCGGTTCCCAGTCCGGGCGGGTGGCGGTGGTCGCCGTGATGGCGTCGACACGGTTGCTGAGTCCGTCGACGTCGAGGGGTGCGGGTCGACCGGGGACCGGGGCGTCTGGCGTGGCCACTGCGACCGGGATTGTGTCCTTCTTGGTCTCGGCAGCCAGTGCGGTCAGCTCTGCGGTGATCGCGGCAAGACGCTGCTGCGCCTCGGTCAGCTCGTCGGCTCGCGGGAAGGGCCGGCCGATGCGGGCCTGCGCATCGTCCAGGGTGGCTGCAGCCTCGCGGAGGACGCCTCGCTGATCGAGCAGGAGGCGCGGCAGCGACGTGGTGAGGTTCTCGAGCCGGGTGACGTAGCCGATGCCGGGTGAAGCCATCTCCTCCCGTCCGACGGAAACGGTGGCGTTCGGGACGCCCCGCAGCTCGGCGACGATCTGGAAGGACCCGAGCTGGGGCCGGGTGCGCATGTCGATCGTGAAGCCGCCCAGCTGGCCGAGCTCGCCGAGGTCTCGCTCGGCGTAGACCGGGAGGGAGCCGAGGTACTTGCTCCGGGCCCAGGCGGCGATCGCCGCGGCTGCGTCGGCGCGCTTGTCGTACGGGCGACCCTCGATCACAGCGCGGAAGTTCTCGCCGTCGGTGGCGACCGCCATGGGGATCATGCGCTCGAGGATCTCGATGCGCTCTTCGGCAAGCCGGGCTCGCTGGGTCGCCACGCCGTGCATCTCCTGCAGGTTGCGCTGCGACCTGGCGTGCGCGCGCTCGAGGCGTTCCAACTTGGCGGCCTGGTCGGCGGCCTGCGCCTGCTCGAGCAGGAGCGGGTTGCCGCTGGAGAGCGCCTTGGCCTCGGCCGCGGACAGGGCGAAGTCGCCGATGTCTTCCATCTCGCGGACGTCGAGCTTGCCGCGCATCACCTGGGCGATGAACTTCGCTTTGCGCTCGACGGTCTGCCACATGTAGGCGTCGAACGAGCGCTCCACAACGTAGTTGTGCACGGCGATCTCGGCGTTTTGGTTGCCCTGGCGGATACCGCGCCCGTTGCGCTGCTGGATATCGGCCGGGCGCCAGGGCACGTCGATGTTGTGCATCGCGATCGCGCGGGCCTGCACGTTGACCCCAGTGCCCATCTTCCCGGTGGAGCCGAGCAGGACGTCGACGTGGCCGGAGCGGGCGGCGGCGAACAGTCGGCCCTTCTCGGCGTCGTTGCGGGCCGAGTGGATGAACCGGATCCGGTCTGGGTGCATCCCGCCGGCGACCAGGTGGCGTTTGAGCTCGTTGTAGGCGTCCCACCGCTCCTTGGACGGGGTTCCGAGGTCGTTGAAGACGATCTGCAGTCCGCCCGGGTTCTCCGAGACCTCGCCGGTAATCGGGTCGAGGTAGGTAAGGTCTTTGCCCGCCTGCCACTCGTTCAGGATGGTCGCGGCGACGACTTCGAGCTTGCTGCCTGGCTGGGCGTGGTCGGCGCCGACCATTCGCATGTCCAGGGCGGCCTTGCGGCCGTCCCCGGCGATCTTGAGCATGTTATCCTCCTCCGGCAGCACCGCCTTGGCGGCGACCATCTCGGCGCGATGTGCGATGTGCTCCAGGTAGGTCTCCAGCGCCGGGGTCGGCGGGATGACGTGCACGTGTGGTGCACGCTCACCATCGGGCCGCGCACGCAGCAGCGGAACGGGGAGTCCGAGGTCCTCGGCGGTCTTGACGTCCGCGAAGACGTGCCACATGCGCAGCATCTCCGGGACGTTCTGGAATTTCGAGAACCGGGTCTTCAGGCGGAAACCGCCGGCCGGGCCCATCTCCATCTCGGTGACGAGTTCGCCGAAGGTGGCTGCCCAGGCGTCGAAGTTGAGCACGCCGGCGGCTTGCAGCAGGTCGGGTCGCAGGTAGCGCTGCATGACGTGCGCCTCGGTGATCGAGTTCGCCAGCGGGGTCGCGGTGGCCAGGGTCCCGACGCGCAGGCCGTGCTGGGAGCGCAGGTACTCCATCTTGAGGTGCAGGTCGGTTGCGCGGCCGGATCCGGGGAGGATGGCGGCGGCGTCGATGTTCGACTCGGTCGTGAGGTTCTTGTAGTCGTGTGCCTCGTCGACGATCACGTAGTCGATCCCGGAGGACTCGAACGTGATGCCGGGGTCGACCGGCTTGTCGAGCTTGGCCTTCAGCTTCTCCTCGAAACGGACCTTCGCCTTCTCGATCATCTTCACGCTCGACGCCCCGGCCTCTCGCGCGGCCAGGAGGTTGTCCTCGAGCTCGCGCACGCGCTCACGGATGTACTCAGCTTCGAACAGGCTTGAGACGGGGATCCGCTCGAACGCGGTCCGGGTGGCGATGATCGCGTCCCAGTCGTTGGCGGCCGCGCGCGCGACGAAGAGGCGTCGCTTGTCGCCGGCGAGGTCCTCGGTGGACGCTGCGAGGATCTTGGCCTGCGGGTAGATCTGCAGCCATTCCCGGGCGAACTGCTCGAGCATGTGGTTGGGGACCACGACGATGGGCTTGTTGATCAGCCCCATGCGGCGCATCTCGGTTGCGCCCATCGCCATCTCGGCTGTCTTGCCGGCGCCGACTTCGTGCGCCAGCAGGACGGCGGGCTCGGAGATCATGCGGGCGACGGCGGCGCGCTGGTGCGGCCGCGGGGTGAAGTTGGCCGCCATGCCGGGGAAGGTGAGGTAGTCGCCGGCGTCGGTGTAGTCGCGAAGCACGATGGAGTTGAAGCGGCGGTTGTACTCCTCGGTGAGGCGGTGGGCGCGCTCGGCGTCTTCCCACACCCACTCGGCGAAGCGGGCCTGCAGCTTCTCGGCCTTTTCGGTCGCGGCCTGGGTCTCGGTCGGGTTGAGGATGCGCTTGCCGTCGTCGAGCTCGTCGTAAACGGTGAGCGCGCGCTGCTCCATAACCGCCTCGGCCACGTCCTGTGCCGGGCGGCGGGACGTGCCCCATTCGTCCGTGGAGAGGATCGAGCGGCGCTGCTGCGACTTGATCGCCCACTTGCCGGGCATCGGGTTCTCCACGGTGAGGGTCTGGTCGCGGAGGATCTCGCTCAGGAACTGCTGGTGCGTGCCCGGGTCGATCCAGACCGCACCCATGCGCACGGCGATCTCTTCCATTGTCAGCGGGTCCGGCAGCACTCTCTCGAGGGCAGGCACGTTCGGTGCAAAGCGCTCCGCGTCCACCTCGGCCGCGGCACGGGCGGCATCGAGCTTCACCCGGATGTCTCCGGAGAGATACTCGGCCGCCGGCACCAGCCGGTCCAGGGCCGGGTCGTCGTAGACGAGGGTTCCGAGCGCCGCGCGAGCCTCCGCCTCCTCTGCGCCGAGCAGATGAGCGATCAGCGGAAGATCGATTCCACCGGTGCGGTCCATCGAGAGCGCGATCGCCTCGGACGGGGTTTCAGCCCCCTGGGCGACCGGTCGCGGCACGACGACGCGGCGAGAGAGCAGCGAAGCCGCCACGGCGGTCTGCTTCTCGTCGTCGAACACCTCCAGCGCCATCACCAGCGACCCGAAGGGATCCTGCCGCAGGATCCGCGTCGATGTCGGCGAGATGCGCGCCATCCGGGGCGCCCCGGTCTCCTCGTCGACGCGGCCGGTCTCGCGCATCGTGTAGCGGTTCAAAGGGCCGTACTTGGTCGCGTAGCGCTCGTAGTCGGTGCGCAGGCCGGCGCGCGCGTGCTCGAGGTCGGCGGTGTCGTCCGCAGATGCCGCTTCCATCTCCAGCAGCGTCCGCGCCTGGTCGCGCAGCCCGAGCAGCGCGCGAACCTCGGCCGCGGCGGACTTGGGGACCTTGACCGGTTCGGCGCGGCCGCCCTGGACCTGAGCGAAGGTGCCGTCCGGCTCGGCCAGGATCGTCCCGTCGAACACCTCGGCCAGCTCCGGGCGGTGCTGGTCCTGCTGCAGCTGCGACTGCTCGGAGCGGGCCGTGAACAGCTGGCCGCGCTCGCGTGCGTCTGACACGACCCCGGTCAGGGCTGCGTGCAAAGCGGTGTCGATGGTGGCGAGGTCGCCGGTGACGTAGAGCGTGGGGCCGAACTGGCTCGTGCCCATCGTGTAGCTGCCGAGCACGTTCTCGGGGCGCGTGTCGAAGTACGCGTTGGTCTTCACCACCTCGCCGTCGACCTGGTGGGCGTGCACCGTCTCCCACACGTCAGACGCGGCCGGGCGGCCGGGCTCGCGCCGGCGGAAGATCAGCAGATCGGTGACGACCTCGGTGCCCGCGGCGCGCCGGTGCGCTCCGGAGGGGAGACGGACGGCGCCGACCAGGTCGGCCATCTGGTTCATCTCGCGGCGCGCAGCGGGGTTCTGGGTATCGAGGGTGTAACGGCTGGTGAGGACGGCGACCATACCGCCTGGCCGGGTCAGTGCGAGTGACTTCAGGATGAAGTGGTCGTGCAGAGAGTGGCGGCCGGCGTTGTGCACGGGGTCGTGCAGGGTGACGTTCCCGAAGGGGACGTTGCCGATCGCCGCATCGAAGTGGCCGGCCGGGTACTTCGTGTCGGCGAACGACTCGGCGCGGATCTGCGCGTGCGGGTAGACCGCGGCCGCGATCGCCGCGGTGGTCTCGTCCAGTTCGACGCCGACCATCGACGCTGAATCCGGGGCCATGCCGATGAAGGTTCCGGCGCCGGCGCCCGGCTCGAGCACCGTCCCGCCGGTGAAGCCGAGCTCCTGCAGCGTCGACCACATCTGACGCACGTATGCCGGGTCGGTGTAGTGCGCGTTGATCGTCGTGCGTCGCGCCTGGTCCCACTGCTCGTCGGAGAGCAGATCGCGAAGGAGCGCGCGCTCGGTCGACCACCCGGTTTTCGCCTCGTCGAACACGTCTGGGACAGCACCCCAGGAGGAGAACCGGGCGAGGGTCTGCTTCTCCTCGGCCGTCGCGAGGCGGCCCTCGTCGACCAGAGTCCGGGCGAGCATGATGGCGCGCACGTTCGCATCGAATCGGGCCTTGGCGCCGGACGGTGCAAGGTCTTCCTGGGAGGTCGGGACGAACCGGGTCAGTCCTCCGTCGACAGCGTCGCGAACCTCGCTCGCAGTCGCGCCTCCAGCAGTGACTCGTTCTGCAGCAGGAACCGGTACGGGTTCTCCTCCTGCTGCAGCTCCCTCAGAAACTCCTCCGGCAGCCCATGCTGTGTCGCGAGATCCTCGATCGGCATCGCGGCCGAGTCCCGGCGCTGCGAGGTCTCGGCCCAGTCCGCCAACCAGTCCAGCGACAGGCCGTTCGTCGCCCGCCACTCCTGATACGCGTCCTCGCTCGTCGACTCCGGTGTGGGGGTCACCAGCTCCGAGAAGGCGATCTCCTCGGCCTGCAGCTTCGCCGCGTTCAGCCGACCCGTCTTCTCCAGCGCCGACTCGATCGGACTGTCCGGGCCCGCCATCTCCGGGATCAGCTGCGCCACGCGCACCTCGATCTCCTCGCCGAGATCCGTGAAGAACTCCTCCGGTCGATCCATCGTCGCCAACGACGTCGGGGCCAACTGCGCCCACCTGTCCATCGCGCGTTTGCCGTACAGGTTCATGTGTCTCTCCTTGCTTGTTCCAAAAGTCCTCGAAGCTCAGCTGACCGCTCGCGAGCGCTCGCTCGGTCGGTGAGGGTTCGGCCGTTCGAGTGGCGTCGACGACGGCATCGGCCTCCTGCTCGCCCAGCCCCCATAGGTCGAACGCGAGCTGAGTTTCGGGGGTTGTAGTCTTGCGACGCCTGCCGGCCATGCGGTGCCTCCTCGTGATGCCTGAACATCGCCGAGATTAACAATCGTGAGGACCGATTAACAGCTCCTGGCCTGGGCAAACGCCTCCAGTTTCCCCGTCGAGCGGCGTTCTTGTAATTCGCCTTGCGAATGCGGCAGGCGAATGAGTCGCCGCTGATGGTTTCGATGATCTGGCGGGCAGATCGAAGATCCATCGCTACAGGATGTCCACGTCGAAGTCGGGCTGCACGATGCATCCGAGTATCTGCTTATTCGTCCTCGTAATACCGACGAGCACCAGCACGAATGCGGGGACGATGACGATGCCTGAATACGCCACGACATGCCAGACGCTGGAGATCAGGAACGCCGTGACGACCGTGGGCATGAGCAGGACGAGAGCAACCCAGAGCCATCTCGATCGACGTCGAAGTCGCCGATGTTCATCCGCGGTGACGATGTTCGCCTTGACCCATTGGGGGCCTGGTGCGGCGACCCAGAGCTGGCCGAGTTCGTCGCTGAAGAGGGTTCCCTGTTCGTACGTGGTCACGGGCGGCAGCTCGGTTCGCTCGTGTCGATACGCCCCGCCGGAGCGGCCGGGCGCGCGATCTTCACGCGACATGATGCTCATCCCCTCACCACCCCGCGCCGCGCTCCAATAGCGACGAGCCGCGTACCCGACCTTTGTCGTGATCGGTTCCACTCCGCCAGCTTCACGACCCCGCGCGGGGTCGCTCCAATTATCAGGGCAACGTTCATCTGCGTCTTCCTCACGAGTCGACATCCAGGTACGCGATCGGGCCGCCCGAGGTCGTGTTGATCCTCTTGCGCATGATCTGTCGGACGGGCCGATCCAGCTCATCCGGCAGACCGGGGTCGACGTAGACGCTGCCGTCCCCTTTGATCCGGGCGTGCATCACGCCGTTGTAGCGGTGGCGGTCAAAGGTCTCGTGGGGGACGCGGATGGTCTGCGGGAGGGGGTCTGCGGCGTCGAGGTCGCGATTGACCGTGAAGACCGCTACCGGGAAGGTTGCGATGGTCACCACGAACAACTGGTTGTCGCAGACGCGCGCCGGGTCTGACCGCCACCACCGAAGGCAGGCGGCGGAGACCTCTAGATCGGTCATCTGGGTATGGAAGCCTTCCCATTGCCGCGGGTCGTTGGGGTAGCCGTTCGCTCCTTGCGCGTCTGTTCGCAGGACGGTGAGTTCTCCGGAAACCACGCGCAGCCAGCGCATCTTGGCCAGCTGCGCGACGAGTTCGCCATCGAACAGGTGAGGCGAGCCGCTATCCATTCGCAGAACCCCTGCCGCGGCAAGCTTGCTCACTCGCGCGTAGCTCACCCCGAGAGCGACCGCGACCTCGCCTTTGCGCATCCCGCGATGCAAAATGCGATCCGGTCCATCGTCATCCTGAAACTGAGGGAACACTCCGACCTCCTAGTGCGTCGTACGACGCAACATGCATCGTACGACGCACCCTAGCACGAGCGTCGGGGGAGTCCCGTGATGCACGCCAAACCCGCGCCGCGCGAGAGACGCGCGTCAGGGGAGGGAGCGCGTGCCCTGATCGCCTGGGAGAACGTACTCGGAGCTGCCGGGGATTCTGACCGGGACGTCCGGCCAAGCGGCAAGAGGGCGCGCCTCCGGCTCCTGTCGAGCGCTCTCGCGCTTCTCCTGCATGGTCCTGGCTCGCGCTATGGCTGCGGCGCGCCTCTCGCGTTCCGCTCGCGGTGGGACGAGGCGGAGCGCCTCAAGTTCAATCCTCGCGTTGGCGATCTCACGTTCAAGGTCTGCCCGCTCCACGAGGGCCATGCGTACGCCGACTCGAAAGAGGCTGAGCCCGTCGTCGGTCAGCCGGTCGAGGACGACCGGCGGAAGGATTGTGGCGAGCCCGCTTCCGCCGAAGTCGGACGGAGGGGTGTGGTCCGCGAGGCGCTCGGCGCCGTCGAGCAGCGGCACATTCTCGTCGACGTAGGCGCGATGCCAGACCCACTGCGCTGCGCGGCGCAGCCGCTCGAGTTCCACGTACAGCTCAGCGAAGGTCTCGCGGGTCTGGTCGATACCCGCCGCAACGATCTCAACGGGACCGTAACGATATCCGTGCATGGCAACCACTCCTCTCACTACCTAGATGGGCGGAGCGCGCAGCCACTTCGAGCGATCGACGGCAGCCTGAAGGTCAGGCCTTCCGGTGGACGAGGTTTGCCGCGACCCACACGTAGACGGGGTGGCGTTCGCCGGCCGGGGTGAACCGGACGAGGGCGAGGCCGCCTGTTGTCCAGGCGATCGCTTCGGCGTCGACGAGTTCGACCGTTGTGTAGGCGATGTGGACGGGCACGTGGACTCGCACCGGGATGGGCTGCTTCTCGTCGTGCCGGCGGCCGCTGGCACGGACGATCTCGTCCGGAAGGCTGATCGGCTTCGGGCGCCGCTCGGCGGCGTCCTCGATGTCGGCGAGCTGGCCGCTATAGACGTCGTACCGCTTGGAAGTGCCCACGAGCTCAGGCCGGGTCGACGTCGACCAGGATCCACCCCGCGGCACCAGCCGCGCGCCGCAGCTGGAGCGCCCGCACATCGCTGGACGCCTTCTCGGCCGCGGCGATAAGGACCCAGCCGACCAGCTGCTCGGCGGGGTGGGTGAGGGAATCGTGCGGGGCGACCTGGCGCACAGGCTCGGCGGTGATGACACGGTAGCGCCGGCCGCGCCAGACGAGCCGGGACGGGATGCCGGCATCGGCCCAGAGATGGACGATGTCGGCGGCGGGCGCGATGCTCATGACCGGGACCTCCAGGGTGTTCGGGTGTCAGACCATTGCACCACACTTTCGAACGTATGTTCGATATTCTGGCGTGGAGGAGGCGATGGTCATGCACGTGTTGAGGCCGGGGGAGCGGGTCTGGTTGGTGCTCGACGACGCCATGCAGATCCGCTTCCAGATCGAGTACCGGCTGGCTGTGCGCCACGACACGCACGAGTCGGTGATGATGTACCGCGTCGACCACTGGGTGCTCAAGCGCGAGCAACGCTGGCCGCTGGGCTTCTACGAGGAACTCAACCAGGCGCTCGATGCGTGCGCGATGGCGCTCGGGATGCCGAACTTCATCCAGCCGGCGACGGCACCGGACGGGTCGATCGTGACGACCGAGGAGCAGCGCGCCCGCTGGCGCGCGGGCCTGGATCCCCGCAGCGGCCGCCCGCGCGAACAGGCCGCCGCAGCCGCTCGCTGATGGGCGCCCTGCGCCCGGTCCGGGCGGTCGTCGACGACCCCGCCGCGACCATCCTGGATCTGCAGGCGAGGATCCGCGCGATGCAGGGCGTCGATCTGGGGGAGACTCGACTCCCGACCTCGCCCGCGATCGCCGAGCTGCTGCCAGACGGCGCTCTGATCGGCGGTCAGTCGTACCAGGTTGTCGGGTCGACGACGCTCCTGCAGGCCGCCCTCGCGGGTCCGTCGCTCGCCGGTGCCTGGTGCGCCGTGGTCGGGATGCCGGACTTCGGGCTCGAGGCGGCCGCGGCCGCCGGGATCGACCTTGAACGCCTGGTGCTGGTCCCTCATCCAGGTGAGCGGTGGTGGCCTGCGCTGTCAGCACTCGTCGAGACGATGACCGCCATCGCCGTCCACCCGCCGGAGATCCCCACCGCCGGGGACCTCGCGCGCTTGCAAGGGAAGATGCGCACCCACGACACAGTGCTCCTGGTCGACCGCGACTGGCCCGGAACGCGCGCCACTCTCAGCGTCCGCGATCGCCGCACCTCCGGGCTTGGCCAGGGCTGGGGACTTCTGTCCGGGCGCGAGCTCGACGTCGTCGGCCGCGGCCGCGGAGGCAGCCGCACCCGAACAATCCATCTCCTCAACGGCCAGCTGGCCGCCGCCGACAGCGCATCGACGAGGCCGCCACTCAGCGCAGCGAAGTAACCAGACCGCGCCCGCGATCTTCCGGCCCCCGCCGCTCGCACGCATCGAAGCCAGGGTGCAGTCATAGCCAGTTTCCGCACGCAACCCGGACGCCTCAGCTGCGCGTAACGCGCTGAGGACCAGAGCACAGCTGAGCTGGCACGACGGGCATAGACCTCATGTGCCAACTCCCACCCGTACCCGAGCGCCCCGTCCGCTCCAACGTCGCGCGCGTCGCCGCATCTCCCGATGCATGACCATCCGAGGCCTACCGAATCCGCCCATCCGAGGCCCGCCGCGGCCGCCCCAGCTTCGAGGCCCCTTGGCCGCATAGCTGCATCCGAGACCCACACGGGTTCGCATCCATCCTGAAACCCGGGGCAACGCCCCAGAAAGGCGGCTCACATGACCGTCTCCGTGCTCGTCAACGTCACCATCCACAACACCACCCTCCCGCCAGCGCAGAACCCCGGCCGGCCGGCCAAGGAGGACAGCCGGAACAGGTGGCTCGGCCACCTGTGGAGCCTGCTCATCACCACGGTGGCTTCAGCCCTCGGTATCGTCGCTGCGGCGCTGATGGGCTTCCCCGGCTGACGGATGCCCGGTGGTCGACGACGCTGGATGGCGTCGTCGACCACCCCGTCGGGCAGGTCGACACGGCAGTGCCGCGGCCAGAAACGCGTCCCGCTGCGCGAACGCCTGCAGGTTGCTGCGAGGATGAGGGCGTGTTCGAAGTGATCGCACGCCGCGGTAGCGTGCACGCAGCTGATGACCGGAACCTGGTGGAGACGTGGGACTTCTTCGACAACGCGCGCCTGGGCGAGCTCGCGCTGCGGTTCACCAAGGCCAGCTTCCGCCCGACGATCAACGGCACCCACGCATGGCTCCTGCGCATCGTGCACGACGCGGAAGCCGTCCAATCCGCCGAGGGCTGGTGGGAGTGGAAGACGACCGGCGAGGAGCAGGACTACGTGCTCCTGTTCAACACGCTCGGACGCACCCGGAACACCAGCTGGCAGATCAGCGACGTAAGCCGCTGGCGCCTCTCCCACCGGGCGTCACTGGCCGAGACGATCCGGCCTGGTGCGACCGGGCAGCGGATGGTGGAGCTGGAGTACCTCTCCGGTGCGCGCCTCCTCTCCCTCCCCGAATTCCGGGACCAGGTGCACCACTCCGACGCCACCCTCCACGACCGCCCGTAAGGCGTCGCTGCATGAACGGCCGCGTCGGTGGCCGCCCGTACGCTGGCGTCATGCACGTCCGCGGCCTCATCCAGTCCTCCGTCACCCAAGAGATCACGGCCGAGGCCGATGACGCTGAGACCGCGCGTGCCGCGATCGAGGATCAGGTTGCCGACGGCTACGAGCTCATCCGGGTTCGCCATTCGATGCCTCGGGGCGGCCGCGTGATCGCCACCGGGACCGTTCGACTCACTGAGGTCCGAGACCTCGATTCCATGGGCTCAAACTACGGCGAAGCGCGTGACGCTCTTCGTGCGGCCGTCCCGGAAGGATGGCGCCTCCTAAGCATTCAGGTCGTCGAGGCGTAAGAACTCTTCATTCAGGATCGGCGGTCGACTCAGGGTTGCCCTCCGAGCGCTCTCGGCAGCTTTCGCACCGACCACAGACACCACCTGCGCAAGCGAGAGGAACTCGACTTTCGGCTGCGAGGATGACACCTCGCGGCTGGATTCTGACGCTGCGGTGGTCGGCATCAGCCGTCCAGGCATACGGCACATGATCGTCAGCAAGCTCGTCTGGATCATGCGCCCAAATCGCCGCGTGAGCTTCGCGCCAAGCCTCGACCGAACCCCACATAGGCACCACCGGGGTGCAGCGATGTCCTTCCCGCCAATGGCGACCGACCGTCGAGCGAGGCACGTTGAGCGCCGCTGCAGTCTCGCGGACCGACATCTTCGCCTCTCGAGCGTCGAACACTGCCGTGTGCAAGAGATCCGCCTCAAATGCCGCCGCGACACTGGCGCGCTCTCTCGCCATCCTGAAAGCCTCGCTGGAGCTAACGAACCTCGACATAACAGCCATCCCTCGCCGTCCCACCATGGGACACGTGATCAGTGTCCCATGGTGGGACGCTAGGAACCAATCACGGTCCGCGTCGTCAGTTCGCCCAGCACAGATGGTGGATACGGAACGCCTCAGCGACCTCGGGTGTGTCAGGGTGCAGCGCGAACGTATCCTCGTTCACCAGGCGCCCGCTGGTCTCGCCATCCGCGGCGCGCTCGAAGATCGCCCACAACCGGTGTTCGTCTCCGAAGCGCGAGGTGAACTGAATACCGTCGACCAGGTCGTTCTGATCCTCGTCGCGCAACTCGAAGATCCACCTGGCGATCGACCGCGTCAGGTCCCGCTGCTTGGCGTCCTTCAGGATCGAGGTGTCGAGCAGTACAGGCTTCAGCTTGAACCGTGCGAACGGGAACGCTTGCTGCAGCACTGAGAGGCTCTCGCTGTGAGTGACAAAGCAGTATCTGCCTGTCTGGTCCGCCTTCCCACCGATGCGCTCTTCGAGCCATCTGTAGCCAACTGTCCCAGATGGTGCGTCCGGGTACATGTCGACCTGATCATCCGGGTCGTCGATCTCGTCGAGCTCGACATCCGTCTGGGGGTCGGACCGGAACTGAGCGAGTACCTCAAGGAGGCAAGCCAACAATGTTTCACCGGTGTAGAGCGTGCGGAAAAGCTCAGCCAGCTGGTCATCCCAGCGACCATTGAACCGGCCTGCGTCGTTCGCGTACTTCCAGTCGGGCCACGCCCATGGGTCTGGGCGGTAACCGACCCGCCAAACTTGCTCGGAGACTTCCGCGATCGCGAGATCCATCATCCGATGAACGCGAACGCCTTGGCGGCCGCCATCACCTCCGGACCCACCTCGTTCGGGTCGCCCTCGCGCAGCACGCGCGCCGGCGAGGCGTCGTTGAGGGCCGGGTTCATTCCCTTGAACCATGACTGGACTGTGACGGCCTCGTTCCGCTCACGGAGCAACGCCGCGATCTGGTAGGCGACGAAGAGTCGGTCGCGGTCGGTCTCGCCGGGCTCTCGCGGACCGACGGCCCACTCTGCCACCGGCTTCGTCGACTTGACATTGCCGACGTAAGCGACCAGGCGCACACCGATGATGTCGCGGAGCTTGGTAACCAGCTCCGGGAAGGTCGAACGCACCGCGTCATCGTACGCGCGCATCCCCGGCTTCTGGGTCGTTGTGGTGGTCATGTCGCCAGGATACTCGCACGGACTGCGAGATGGGTAGCAATTTCCGCCCAATAAACACCACCGGAAACGCCCCCGTAATCGCCCTAAAAATGGCTGATAATAGTTATTATGTCATCTTTACATTTGGTGACTATTCATATCATGGGCGGATGGAGCTATGCTCAGCGTATGGCAGATCACCGAGAGATCAACGCGGTTCGGGTCAAGCTCGGCCCCGACAAGGCCGCTCCCCAGCCGGACGCGTTAGGCCGGTCACGGATCGGCTACGCACCGAACCTGGGCGCAGCAGACCTGTGGGATCGCGGCCGCGGCCTCTGGCGGGCGCGTCTGGAGAATGTCGCGGAAGCGCAGCTACTGCTCATGGCATCCGCCGGCACCGTGGTGATGGTCGGCACCGTCACCGGCGTGACGTTCCACGACGGCCGCATCGCGATCACGGGATCTCCCGATCCCGCACACCCGCTGATCGGCCAGCCGGATCCCCTGGACAACAGCTCCGCCAACCCGGTCGCCTACGGCACCATCGAGACCGCCCCTGCCGCCTCGTCGACGCAACGGCCATTCGACGAGGTCCTCGGCGATGCTGTCGCCGTCCTCACCGAGGCGGCCCGTCGACGGCTCCCACGCCTGCACCAGACCCCCGGCGGGCGGGTCGAGCCGCATCCGACCGAGACGGACCCTGCAGACTGGGCCGAGTTCGTCACCCTCGCTCTGGCGGGTGCGGCGGCCAACCTGGGCGGGATCGACGCCGCGTTGGCCGGTCGGCCAGGATCCTGGGAAGCTGCGAAGGTTGAGGACTTGCTCGCTGCAGCCGTCGGCTCTGACCAGGCCGATCTCTGGCGACACCGCACCGAGCCGGTGCGGGTCCATGTCAACGTCGACCAGCTCATCTCCGACCACACCGATGCTTGGCTCAAGTACGAGGAAGCCGAGCAGGCGATCATCGCCCAGGAGACCGCCGCGGAGGCGGCAGACCCCTACCCCGATCCGGCCGACTTCGGTTGGGACTACACCGTAACCGGGCCGAACGAGCTCGTCCCCGTTGACCCCGCAGCACCCGAGTGGTCCTGGGAGACCTGGCACGCGCACAGCGACGACCAGGACACCGCCAACCACATCGAGCGACTGGTCCGCGACGGACACACCCTCTTCACCTCGCTCTTCATCCCCCACTCCCCCGAGGCCGGCGCCGAGTACAACCGCCTCATCGCGGAGCGCGATGCCCGCCTCGATGTGTTCTCGAAGCAGCTCGAGGACCTCGAAGCGCAGAAGCAGCGCGAGTGGGACGCATACGGATCTGGGCTCGCACAGTCGATCGAGACCGCCGCCCGCAACATCCACGGCCTGCAGGTTCCCATTGAGGTGACCATCGCTACCGGAACGGAGTGGATGAACGACACCGACCAGGACCTCGACCCGCTGGCCTCGCAGCTGCTGAACGCCGCGGTCGCCGCGACCTCCTCCCCCGCCGACCTACCCGGGACACCACTGGATCGCCTTAACCGCGAGGCCACGTCATGAGGCGTCCCACAACCTCGGGGCCGGCCCGGCTCGTTCGGACACGCGCGGACCGAAAGCGTGTGAACAGCATCACCGTTGAGGCCTACCTCAAGATGGCAGGGACGGTCCGGAGGCGCAAAGCGTGCGAGCTGAAACGGAGCGTCCGGAAAGTCTCGCGATTGGACCGCTGGCTGATTACCCCGGGGATTGTCCTGAGCACCTGGACAGAAAGCATTCTCGGCTCCCTCTACCTGATCGAGCCGGGCGACAGCACGATCCGGATCGCTCCTGGCCACCAGGTCGGTGCAATCGCCCTGAGGATCTTCCTCCCGCTCATCGCCCCCGCGCTGGCGCTCTTCGCGCTGCTCGTTCTGATGCCAGCCGCCTCGTCCGCCCTCACCACTCTGCTGTGCATCTACGGAGCTGCCGCTGTCCTGGCGGTGATCTACGCGTTCGTTGCGCAGTTGTCACGATCCCTATGGATCCTGCCCCTGCGCCCGAAGGGGATCCGCTCGTCGTTTCGAGGCGTCGGCCGACCGCACTGGATGGTGACTGATCTTGCCAGTGTCGAGACGCGGCCGGCGGGCATCGTACTCGAGGCAATCATTGGCACCATCAACGCCGTTGTTCCGGTGGGCGATGAGCTCGGTGCGAGGGCGCGAGACCGACCGCTTTTCAGGATCTACTCCCGTTACATGGAACCCGTCGGAGGTGAGAACAACTTCGCTTTGAAGGGCATGGCTCCCCTCACTTTGGAGCGCGCGCAGGGATGACAAGCAGCCCGACGCTATAGACACGATTGACTGACGACTCTGAAGGCAGATTCGCTATGGTTGCCCACATGATCAACGACCCTCAGCTGGCCCTCAAGGTCTCTCGGTCCGAGCGCGTATGGATTGGCGTAGCGATCGTGTCGATCCTGCTCGGGATCTCTGCAGGTCTCCTGGCCTACATCCTCGACCCGAGAGTCATGGTTCCACTCACAATCGCCTTCCTGTCGATCGGCGGAGCTGTTGCCTTCGTAGGGATTTATCGAAGCGAGCGAGCCGGTAGCGACACCTCGCACACCGTCTAGGTATCGACAAGCGGCCGTCGCGGGCGCCGCTGCGCGACCTTCAGGGGGAGTTCCATGATCCAGCCCGCCACGAGCGGCATCGCCATCCCGGACGAGCACGGCGCCAAAGCACGGGGCTGGCTGATCGCGTACTACGTCACCGGCAGCCTGTTCGTGGCCGCCTCGTTCGCGAACCTCATCGTGTACGTGGCCTCGTTCTCCACCCGGGCCTTCGGAGCAGTCCTCCTCTGCGCGAGCCTCACGCTGCTGTTCGGGATCCTCAGCCTCATCTGCGCGCTCACCTGGTCGAGCTACAACGCCTCGACCCGTCGCGAGCTCGCCGACGCCCTGGCCCGCGCCGGCCACCACGGCGTCGACGCGAAGCG
>Ga0153993_100027_pt1 | contig 41628 bp, 71 predicted proteins | sample TSNC077MetaG_FD_104706 | JGI IMG/M metagenome (GOLD analysis project Ga0153993, IMG submission 104706) | Attine ant fungus gardens microbial communities from North Carolina, USA - TSNC077 MetaG | ecosystem: Host-associated > Fungi > Mycelium > Unclassified | place: USA: North Carolina, Lumber...
GCCGCCAACGACGGCATCGACGAAGAGTTGCGCCAGCCTCGCGCCGAACTGCTCGCACACGCAGTCAATACGCTGCCCGCCCTGGTTGCGACTGTCGAGCGAGTCCAAGCACTACACACGCCGTGGACGAACCCGACCGGCCATCCGTACTGCAAGGAATGCCTGCTGGCCCATCCCTGCCCCACAATCCGAGCATTGGAGACACCATGAGCGCCCTGACTGAAACACTCTCCGCGCACCGAATGATTAGGCAACCGCACAAGCATCAGACCGTTTGGGTTGCATGGGTTAAATGTCGGTGCGGATGGGAGGCCGAGCGTGTCCCGAGGGACCCGTTGCACTGGGAGGAACCGGAGCTGATTGAAAAGCTTCGCGTAGACCACGAAGTGCATGTTGCTGCTGTGATCGCCGAAACCCATGCCATTGTTGAGTTGCCGAAGCAGGTTGACGGTTGCTGGCCTGGCGGAAACTCGGAGATCCACATCGACGGCAGCGACATCGTGCAGGTGACTTGTGGCCAATCCGTATACCGCAGTGCGACTATGACGCGAGCTTTGGCCGCTGGACTTCTCGCCGCAGCTGATGCATCTGGGGTGTCGTCGTGACCGCGCCTGATCCGGGGTGCGACTCGTGCCCAAACCGTGCTTGCTGGTCGATTCAGAACCTCGAAGGCGACGACATGCAGCCGATCGTTCGATGACTTGCCTGCGGTCGACACCTCAATTCCATTCTGGCCGAAGGGCGATGGGACACGGACGCCGTTCAACTGATGGAGATTCCACGTGACTCACACAATTGGGAGCGATGATGACTGACGCGCCTGATCCGGGGTTGACCGACCTCACACCGCTCGGGATCGCGGAAGACCTGAACAAGCAAGCGTCGGACCTCAGGGTGATGGCCGAACACCTCGAAGCTACGGCACGCAAGATATGCCCACCGTGCGGGCACTGGCTAGACGGGCACAGCTACCGCAAATGTGGACAACCGAAGGGGCATGGAGGGAACTGTGGCTGACAATCTGGCCGACCTGATCGAGGTGGCGTTGGGTGACAAGATCATGCACACCAACGGTTCAGGTGATCGAAACCGTGCCTATGCCGCGCATGTGGCGTTGGTGGTGGAGCAGCACACCAACGGGCGGATAGCGGAACTCGAAGCCACGATCGCCAGGGTGGAAGACGCAGTGAGGTTTGCGTACTCCCATCGCTTCGACCTCGACTCCACCGACATTGTCGGACAGGGGGATCCGGCTACCGGCCCCAACAATTTCTACAACGGTGTCATCTACGTCTCTGGTAAGGCACGCGCAGCTTTGGAAGGGGAAACATGAACGCAACTGCCGTACTTGACGCGATCGCACGGAAACATTCAAACTGCGCGCTACTCCGCGAAATCACCGTGACCGACCGCGATGCATTAGACCCAGTCCGCGATGCATGGAGCGCTTGGAAACCAGGCGATCCAATGCCCGAATACGACGGGACGCCCGTCTATCGCAGGATCGACGGACTCATGTTGGATGGCGGGGCCACGAGAACCGCGATCGAAGTGAAGATCAGCCGCGCCGACTTCCTCCGCGAAACCGAGGAGAAGCGCCGACCGTGGCGCAAGATCACCAACCGATTCGTCTACGCCACACCAACCGGATTGTTGAAGCCCGAGGAAATCCCGGACGGATGCGGACTCTGGGAAGTCGACGGCAACGCAGTCCGGATCGTGAAGCGCGCCAAATCGAATCCCAAGCCCGAACCCATCCCGCACCAGGTGCTCGTCGCACTGGCATACCGCCTGAACCGCAGCCCAACTGAGGAGTCGTTGTGAGTGAGATCCGATCACAGGCCACACCCGCGAGGGACGAACTGGCTGCAGACATATTCCGCTCAGCTGTAGATATCGACCAGGGACTCTACGAGCATGAGGCGCAGGAACTCGCCAGCCGACTCCTCGCTGCTGGCTGGTCGAAGCCTCGCACGGTGAACAGCGCGACTGAACTGAAAGCCCTGCCCCTTGGATCGGTCATCACCTGGCTTGACGACGACGAGCGCGAGGCGGCTGTAATCGACTGGGAGCCGGGAGATGGCAGACATACCGCGAGTGCGTACTGGATGGGGTTGGAGTCGATGATCAGCTACCCCGCGACCGTCCTCTTCACTCCAGGGGAGGCGGGATGAGCGGGCTGATCGACTGCCAGCATTGCGGGCAGCTCGCACAAACGGATCGCGAGGTCATGGAATGGGCGCTCGCGAGGGAAATGCCGAAACGTATCCCGAACAAGTGGGACGTGAAAGACCTTGTGACGACGGCGTTCGCGGTTATCGAATCGCTCGGCTACGTGAAACAGACGAAGGAGTAGTTATGTCCATGGATCTGAAGACGGCTGCGACTCTGGAGTTGGCGGCGCAGCAAGCCCGCCAGGAGGCGACCGATGCTGCGGAGCGTGCCGCGCTCACCGCGGTGGAAGCAGCCGCAACGCAGGTGCTTGCTGCGGGCCATCCTGACGAAGTGCAGAAAGAACGATCCCACGCGTTGATGTGGGAAGCAGCGAGGGCTGCGCAGCTGGCGCACTACAACCGTTGACTTCTGCGTGCCAGCACGCAATACTTGGGGTGTCACTTGCCAGAGTGACACCCCAAATTTGGAACCAACCCCCCTTAATGGAGGAACCGTGACAACAGCACTCAGGCATCCACAGCTGGACCACAAAGAACGTTCTGGACTCGCCGATCTTGGTGTGCCCCTCGATGATCCGAACCTCACCATCACAATCAGCTGGGACGACAGCTGGCGCACCATCGGGACCGGTGACTGGACGAACATTCCACACCAGTGGACCGCCGACGTAGCTTTCCTAGTCAGCAACGACGAACCCAACTTCGGGCGCAACGCCCTCGAAAACGGGCCACAAGACAGCACCACAACAGTTTTCACCGAAGAAGCACAAGGAACCCTCGACGACCTCGCGCACTGGTTCAGTCGAGTTCCCAGCGAGTACGGCACCATCGACCCGGAAACCGGCATCACACTCAACATTTGCGGGTGGGCACTCTGGGCAGCAGGACACCTCGCATGATCCTCACCGAGTTCGACCTTGCCGAGCTTATCGACGACGCCCTACTGCAGGAGCAGGAACCCGTCGACATTGCGCGGGCAATCCTCGCTGGCGGCGTGAAACTCCCTGAGGCGCCGCGCAGTAAACATCACGGCGACGACCCCTGGACCACCACCGCCGAAATCAGGCACGTCTGCAGCGACTTCGTCCACCTCAACGACGACGCATACGGCGACTACCGCAGATGTGTCGAATGCTTCGAAGCCACCAACCCCCAAGGCGGAGAACTATGACCCCCGAAGAGCATCAGATCGCAGCAGTCGAGTACATCAAGCATGCCGAAAGGTACATGCCTGGATGTGGATACCGAAACTTTTCGGCTACAGAGCTGATCGCTCTCGCCCAGGTTCACGCCACACTCGCCAATGGTGTTGCTGCACAGAAGTTGGACGAAGCGAATGCCGCTCTCGACAAGATCGCCGAATACGCAACACCCAACGACGGCGCCGGATGGTCCGACGTGTCTGGGCTACTCGAATCCATCGGAAACACCATCGAACGCACGGGCCGCACCATCAACTGGGAAGGCGACTACTGATGACCGACACACTTCAGTCACAGATCGAGGAAGTTTGCAGTCTCGCTGTGAAACACGACCTCGATGAAGCCACGCGAGACATTATCCGATACACCATCGTTCAGAGCGCCGCATACTTCCTGCCCCGCGCCTGGACTGTGGACGAGTTGCGGGACCTGCCAATGGGAACACTCATGGCCGACGCTGACGGCGACACATGGATCCGAAACGAGTGCGGCATGCAACTCAACAGGTCGATAGGGCAACACAGCCTAGACAACACCACCGAGCTTGCCGCCTACGCACCCCAACACATCACACACCTACCCGAGGAGAACTGACCATGCCTCTGCCCCAGATCGATGGCGTCGCCCGAATCGTTGGCGAACCACAGCTCAAGTTCACCCCCGCCGGCAAAGCCTGCCTCGAACTCACCCTCGCCTTCAACGAACGACGCCTGAACCGCGACACCAATGAATGGGAAAACGGCGACAGCTGGTGGGCGAACTACGCACAGTTGTGGGGTCCGAAAGCTGAGGCCGCCGCTGACGCGTTGAACGACCGCGACCTAGTGTTGGTGTCCGGGAAGGTCCGCACCGAACGGTGGGACGACAAGCAGACCGGCGAGAAGAAGTCACGTGACCGACTGATCATCAACGACATCGGAGCGGCGATCACCGCGCAGGCATCAAACGGTGGTGGTCCTGCGAATCCGAATCCTGGCGCCGGCTGGGGCGGTTCATCGCAGCCGCAGGACAACACGTGGGGCGACGACAGTCCTCCTTTCTGACAGATCCACCAGTGAAGCCGCACCCGAATTGGGTGCGGCTTTTCTGTTTCTACGGATCGGCAGGTTTGTTGGCGAGCGCCGATACCGTTAAGGAATGACTGAAACCTTCTCTTACACAGCGGCGTTAAAAGAACTAGTTGAGTGCATGGATCGCGGATGGCCGTATCCGTCCCCCGAATCTGCCGCTAAGGCTGCAAGCATTCGTGCCGAAGCGCAGTCGCTTCTAGATGAGCGCGGAGGGCTTGAGTACGTATCTGCCATTCTCAATTCCGAACAGTCGCGGGCAGCGCACCGCGAGTCGACGGAAACCGCCGCCGATGCTGTCTCATCGGGCGGTGGCGACTGCAGTTGTCCCGTAGCGACTTTGGAGACCGCATTCCGGCCTCACGAAGCGTTGGTCGGTGCGCTCGACACCCTCGCAGAGTTGGGGGTTGTCACCCTTGAATCCGATATCGACGTCGTGGCGGCTCGACTGATCGCCGCGTTGGATGACGTGGGCGCGTGCGTCGCGTACGAAGAGGACACCGAACCCGACGAACGACCTCGCAATGCCGAGGACGTACCCGAACCGGCGCCCGCTGATGAGGTGTGCCCGTTTCTGATTCCGTTCATCAAGTCCGAGCCGTGGTGGACGGCGCGTGAAGTGTTCGACGTAGGCGGCATGCAGTTCGCTGTCGTCACAGGCCAGTCCGGCCACACTCCCGGCCTCACCGACGTTCGGGGTGGCAAGTGAAGGCGCGGGTCGCTGCAGCCGCAGCCATCGCCGCACTCGCCCTCACGCTACCAGCGTGCACCGTAACCAACACAGCCCCAGACGAATCCGGCATCGTCTACTCGGACGGCGCATTCCACTCCACTGATTTCAAATCGTGCGTCGATCCGTCGACGAAGGACTACTCCAGCTTCTACTCGGTGAGCTTCAAGTACCCGAGCGGACAACGCAACTTCGTGTTCAACGGCGAAGACCAAGCGCCCGAAGAGGTCGTCAGCGCACGGGATGCGGCCGCATTGAAAGCGGTGACCAAGGACAATGTGGAGATGACTGTCAATGGACAGATGACATTCCGGCTGAACACTGATTGCGATGTGCTGCGCGAGTTCCACGAGAACATCGGCCTGAAGAACGACTGGACCGACACCCTTCGCATCTACCTCCTGCAGCCGTTGAACGACGCCGTCAACGATGCGACGAAGAAGTACACGTGGTCCGAGTTGTACTCGGACAGCGCCAAGCGTGCCGAGTGGTCGCAGACCGTCAAGGATTCACTGCCTGGTCGGGTGAAGAACGCGGCGCGCGGTGACTACTTCAACGACTTCGGTGTCGTGTTGCAGCAGCCCCGCATCCCTGGGGAGTTGCAGTCCGCATTGGAAGCGGCGCAGGTGTCGGCTCAGCAGAACGAGGCGCAGCAGCAGCGCAACATTCAGGTGCAGTCGGAGTTGGAATCCATTCGTGCGCTCGTCGAGGTTCTCGGACCTGACGGTTACAACACGTATCAGGCGATCAAGGACGGCAAGATTCAGATTGTCCCGATCCCTCAGGGGTCCGGGCTCGTCGTGCAGCCGGGTAAGTGATGTTGGTGGGTGTGGTCGCGGTGGCTCTGGTGGTTGCCGCGACCGTACTCACGGTCGTCTGGTGGAGTCTCCCAGAGGATCGCCGCCCGATCATTCATCCGATGGTGAAGGTTGTTGGGTACACGCTGATTTCGTTGGCGTTGATTGTTGTTGTGGCTGGGTTTGCGTTCGCGTTCTCAGCCACCCTCGAATTCTCGAAGTAAGGAACGGCCATGAGCAATTCCGTGGACCCTCGAATGCATCCGGTGACGGAGATGTTGAACGCTTCGGCGCGCAAAGCGGTCGCCGTCAACTGTGACGTCAACTGCCTCCGCATCGCAGTAACTGAATTGGCGAAGATTGTCGAACGACTACTGCCCGAACCGGAACCACCGATGCCGACGCCGGAGGATTTGGCTGCGATGGAAGCGGCCGGAATCGAATCGTTCGATGAGGCTCATGCGAAGGTGTTCGGCAAGCGAGTCGACGCCCGCCAGGTTGCGCAGCGCGGCGCGTGGTGGACTGCGCAAGGTTCCGGTTCGACTGTCGGCGCGAAGGTCACGGAATCCCGTGTGAACGTGCAGCATCCGACAGTGGCGCGGATCAAGTTCGCAAACGGCGGCATAGTCATCAGCGGTCCGCGTGGTGCTGGTGGCGGGAGTGATCCACGACTAGCGGAGTTGCGACTGCAGCACAATGCCGCAATGGATTCCAAGAACGATCTGATCCGAGAGCTGGAAGCGCGGATCGCGAACCAACGCAAAGAACTCGACCACCTCAACAACGGTCGATCGTTGCGGAATAAGGAACTCGAAGCGCGCATCGCAGAACTGGAACTGTTGACGAAAGCGCCAGCGTCCGCGATCGACCAACTGCGCGGTGAGCTGACTGGGAAGCTCACAGACTTTCTTCTGAAGTCTGCCTGATTCGTTGCCGTGCCCCGAATGTGGTGCGCTTCGGGGCGCGGCAATCACCAACATGCTTGCGTGCCAGCACGCAGCGTGCGAGAATTACACGCATGGGATTCATCACCGGAACTTGGCGTAACCTGGCCGCCTGCAAAGGTGTTGACGGATTCGAACGCCCAGCAAGCGGGGAATGGAACACCGACGAGCCGCGACTCCTCTGTGCGATCTGCCCCGTCAAACGTGAATGCGCAACCACAGCACTCACTTCCGGCAGCACACTCGACGCGATCGCCACGACACCCGCCGACGATGTAATCGCAGCCGGAGTTGTATGCGCTGGCGATGATAGAACCGCCCGAGCACTTACCGCGGTCATCGAATCCCGCGAATACAAACCACGACAGTCGATCCCGGACAACTGCAAGGTTTGCACGCGGCAACTCTGCTCCCAGAAAACAGCGCCCGACAAGTACGTTGCCCCACATCACTCCAACGGGATCTGCACCCTCTGCTACCAGAAACATCGCTACCACCAAGCCCGCACCGCCGACATGCAAGCACTCTTCTAGGAGAACCTGTGATCAATCCTAAGACTCGCGGTGACGCCATTCTCGCGACGATGCAAGCCGCACGCGCATACCGCGACGGTACCGCTGCAGCCGACTACAGCCAGTTCGACGAAGCGCACGCCGTCATCGAACGACTGCAAGCAGACGGCTACCTCGCCGAACCGGAGGCAGCAAAGTGACTGCACATCAGATCAAGAATCGGACATATGAGGTGGTGTGTTCGTGCGGATGGGTCTACGTGAAACCGGACGCGTTGTTCGAGATGGTCCGAACGAACCACGCCATCACTAAACATCGCAAGGAGACCGCAAAGTGACTGCGCCTGTTGCTGATCGGACACCGCACGAACTGCCTGCCATCCTCCGCATGCACCGCGCAGGCTGGCCTGGCCCGAAGATCATGGAGTACTTCAAGATGCGGCCCTTGGACTTTCAACACCAATTCGAGAAAGCCCTCGAAGCCGAGAACGCCGCCCACCAAGCAGGGCAACCCATCCACACGCCCACGGTGAAGCGAGGCTGGTTCAAGTGATCGCGTCGGAGCTCAGTCGAGAGCATCGTGGGCAGATGCTGGTGTGGAACCGACGTCGCTACCTGATCAAAGACGTTCAACCCGTGGGTACCTCGCACGTCACAGTTGTTGTCGGCAACGGCCTCACCATCAGCTACGCACCATCCGACGAAGTGACGGTAGAGCCGTGACAACCGTGTCGATCGAGTTGCCGATGAGTGCGCCGCCGCTGTCTATGAATGATCGGGGCATGTCTCGGGGCGCGGCGATGGCGAAAGCCGCCAAGGTGAAAGGCATTCGGGAAACCGCTTGCATCCTCGCCAAAGCGGCCGATCTGCCCAAGGATCTCGACTACGTGGTGTGCGAGCTGCACTACCAACCGCGCGACAACAGACGCCGCGATACAGACAATCTCACAGCCACAGCGAAGCCGATTTACGACGGCTTAGTCGATTTCGGTCTCGTGCCCGATGATATTCCGCGCTGGATGGCGAAACGAGAGCCCGTCATCCATCCCGCCATCAAAGGCGAACCCGGCCGCATGTGGCTCGAAATCAGCTGGAGGAACCAGTCATGACGGACTACCCGTTCGAGGGCGACCTGCTCGCCGTCGTCGAAGCAGTGACCATTCCCCGGCTGATCCGCGAGCGAATAGCGACCATCTGCGAGGTGTTCAAGATCCCCGACATGTCTGCACAGGTCGACGAACTCTTAACTGAAGTTGCTTGGAAGATTCGGAGAGCGTGATGGTGGCTGTTGCTTGGGTTTTCGGTGCGTTCGTGATCGTGGCACTCGCGTACGCCATCTTCAAAGACGACGACTGGGGAGGGATGGCATGACGATGGGAAGTTCTGCACGCTACCGATGTTCAGTGACGAAGTACAACAAGACGTGGCTCGTGCGCGTCATGTCAGTCTATGCCGACGAGATGTGGATCGTCGGTCACGCGCATTGCAACTCGTGGGAATCGGCCATGAAAGTAGCTGATGCTCAGGTGAGGTCGGCCGAAAGGATCATATGGTGACGCCGTTCAAGTCTTCTCGGAGCTTGCGCCTGCAGCCGAAGCCTCGGCCCCTGTATCCGGACATCACGCTCCCTGCGCCTGGAACGAAAACCGGGAAAGTTGCTTTGAAGATGGTGATGCTCGACCAGCTCGGCCGCAACGAGAAAGGGCAACTCTATGTCGGTGACCCCGACAATATTCTCACCTCCAACCCCATCCCCGTTGAACCGCAACCGCGGGACATCAACATCACAGAGCGGACCTACGATGACGACTGACGTCCAACGCGCAACGACTGACCTACGGCAGCATCCTCACGCACAATTCTTCCGCGAGAATCCCACTTTTGAGCCGGTGCACACCACACCGAACCCGCTCACCGTATTGGCCGAAGCCGACAAAATCGTCAACGGGTCACGGCAAACCGACTACGGCACAGGTGAAAAGAACCTGACCAGGATCGCCGCAATGTGGTCCGCCTACCTCGGCACGCACATCTCACCCCGCCAGGTGTCGATGATGATGGTCCTGCTGAAAGTCTCCAGGGATGCGCACAAGGAGAAGCGAGACAACCTCGTGGATCTGGCCGGATACGCGGCGCTGGCCGAGCAGGTGAGCCAGTGAGTCTCGCAGCGACATTGGAACGCGCGGACACTGCTACGTCGTCGGTGGAGGTGTGGTTGTCGAAGCAGCCAGCCGAGGAGCAGGAGCATTTCGATGAGTACCTGCGCCGAAACCTCGACGACCCGAGCCAGTACCCCGTGACACGGCTGCACGCAGCCTGCCGAGAAGAAGGCCTCACCGCGCGCATGACTGCCTTCCGCGACTACTGCCGAACCCGAAAGGCCACACTGTGAAACTGACACGCAAGGCACTTGGCTACCGGATCACTGACCTGGAGAACGCCCTCGAACACGCCAACGCCCGTGGGGACTCCAACGCCAACTACTGGAAGCGGCACTACGAGGAACTGAGCGAGAAAATCGGCCAACTCGCTGAAGATCACTCGAAGTTCCATCCCTCCGGGCACATCACCAGTGTTGGCACAAACACCACGTTCTTCTGCGATCGGTGCCACGCCACGTGGCCGTGTGAACCATTCCGCGTCGCAACCGGTAAAGACTTCGCGCCGATCAAACTGCAACTGAGAGAAGAAACCCCGTGAGCCTCGCAGCAACACTTGATGCACAGCCTGTGAATAACCCTGTGGGCAAAGGGACTATTGACGTAAGCGCAGACGGCGCGAAAGTGAACAACGTCGTAATCGAAGGCGAACTCAACGGAGACTGGACCCGCGTCTTCGACCTCTTCAACCTCGACGCCTCACAATTCGAAGTGGTGGACGATACGGTTCGCATGTCCACCTGGCAGCAGTCAGCACGCGCGAAAGACGGCACCCGAGACAGCATCCAGCTCTACTCGTACAGTGCACGGTTCCGGCGCGTTACTCGGGACATGATCCCCGCGGCGACTGTCGAATCGTGGCGCAAGGCCCTGCAGTCGGTGAAGGACCGACCGACACGCAAGCGGAAGACTGCCACCGTCCTCGCAGCGACGTACACCGTGTTCGTGGCGGATCCACAGCTTGGGAAGAAGAACACCGAGCAGGCTGTCGAGAACTGGAAGCGCGGAGTCCTCGGACACGTCGCGGCCATAGAAGCGTTGATCGCGCAGGGCCGCAAGCCGTCCGGTATTCACGTCGCGTTCATGGGCGACGAGACGGAAGGTGTGTGCAACAACTACGGCAACCAGCCGCACACGATCGAACTGAATCTGTCCCGCCAGCTTGAGTTGGACTATGACATGCGGGTGTGGACGATCCGTCAGTTCATCGCGTTCGGCCTGCCGTTGTCGGCGTCGTCAGTCATTTCCAACCACGGCGAATACAGCCGAAACGGATCGAAGGAACCCGTCACAACGCAAGGCGACAACGCATCCACACACATCGCCCGCCAAGTGCAGAAGCTCTTCCATGAGACCGAACCCTTCGGTGGCCCGCACATCGACTGGACCATCGGTGGTGGCGACCCAGCGGTGTTGGTGAACCTGTCCGGTGTTGACAGCTACTTCTCCCACGGCTACATCGAGAAAGGCAAAGGCGGATCCACTGAGATCCGAACCAAGACCGCCATCGAACGCCAAATCCTCGGCAAGACCGACACACTCGGCACCGTCCCCCTGTACTTCATGGCGCACTACCACCACTTCTACACAAACGAATTCGAAGGCCGCACCCTGTTCGGCATGCCGGCGCTCGAAGCGGAACGATCCTCGGAGTACATGCTCAACCAGTACGGTGTGTGGTCGCCGCCCGGGATGTTGGGAATGCTGGTGGGAGAGCACACCCGGCGCCGTTGGTCCGATCTGAGTGTCCTGTGAATGAGCTGGTTCCGCTGGACAGCGGAATGCCTTCGGGTTCGGTTCAGCTGTTCGACCGGGATTGGAATCTTGTCGCGACGAAGCCTGAGGGGCAGTCGCTTCAGGACTTCATCGGGGAGCATGTGAAGCCAGGGGACTGGCGGCCATTGAAGATCGACCGCCCGGATGGACGACGGTGGACGGGACGCGCGGAGGTCAAAGTCGAGATGAGTCGAGACTACGAACACCTGAAGAAGATGACCGCGTGGCCGGAACCTCAGCAGGGTTGACTTCGGGGAATCTAGCTGTGGGCGTTGACTTCTACGGATCGGCGGACCGGCAGGATTCCGCTCATAGGGTTCAGGTATGAGCCTCTACTTGGCCGGTCCGATGACTGGGTACCCCGAATTCAACTATCCGGCGTTCACTGAAGCTGCAGGAGCGTTGCGTGCAGGTGGCGAGACTGTGGTGAGCCCACACGAGCTGCACGACAACGACTTCAGTCGACCATTCGACTGGTACCTGCGCCGCGACCTGAAAGCGTTGTGCGACTGCGATGCTGTCGCATTGCTCCCCGGATGGGAAGACAGCAGAGGTGCGAAGCTCGAAGTCGCTGTCGCCGAAGGACTCGGACTCCGAACCTACCTCTGGCTCGATGGCAAATTGAAAGTGCGGCACCCATGAGCGAGGTGTGCGCGCCGTGGACGGATGAGCAGGTCGCGAACTTGAATGAGTATCAGCAGCGCGGCATGTTCCATCCTTTCACCTGCCAGTGCCCTCACCCAGGCCGTGTGCTCGTCGCTGAGCGCGACGGCTGGAAATGCCCAAACGGCAAGTGCGGTCACAAGCAAACATGGGCGCACATCGCAATGGCGAACGGGACAATCAACCAGATCACGTACCCGTGGGAGAAGCAGCGATGAACCAGCGGGACCGAAATCTTCGGTTGACCCTTGTGCGAACACTTCGGGAGCTCGACACCACGGGTGAACACAAAGCGATCTGCGACGCCGAAGAGTTGGAGGTTCGTCGTCAGTGGATGGATGAGCCGATGATCACCATAGGCGGAATCAGTTGGCGTGCCTACAACCTCGTGCAGATGGAGTTGGTGCGGTCGTGGCCGGACATTTACTTCAGTCTCATCCGGGCGTACAGGCCGCGAGGGTTCCGGGACTACTCGTCACCGCGAGTGCGGGAACTTGTTTGGGCGGAATCGGCAGAGCAGGCAAAGAAGGATCTACCGATCCGGACAAGACGATGGCTACGACGAAAGAGAGCTGAACGGTGAGCGGTCTGATGTTCTGGCAGAAGCCAGGCGAAAACTATGTACGCATCGGGGAATTGGTTCCGAGTGAGTGGACTCGCGAGGTGGAGGGTGGTCGACGCGTGCGGGATTTGAAGCGTCATGGCCGCAAAGAAACCGTATCCGTGTGGTCACTTCGGGATGTGGTGCCTCGTGATTGACGATGACCGCCAGGCTGTCCTGGAACTGATTCGTGAGTCGCCGTTGCAGTTGTTGGAGATTCAGCAGCATGTTGCGCCGACTCATCAGCGGGGCGCGGAAGATGGCTCCAGTCATGCGAAGCCGTCGTCTCGTCCACCGCTCGCGATCGATCCTGTCGACGCGATCCAAGCCGAAACCGCGCAGATCATCTACTGGTCGCAGGTTTACGGGTTCGGGTATCGCGGCACGATCGGGCAGCGCATCGAGTTCCTGAAGCACGCCGACATCCCCGACTGGGACATCGACAACATCCTCGAACGGTGGATGCCTATCCGCAACACCAACCGCAAACTGTGGCCGACAGGGTATGAGCGGACATGGATTTCGGAAGTCGAAGCGATGGCTTGGGTGGGGAAAGGGTTGCGGACGTTGCAGCTTTGGCGTGCAGCGTATCCCGTGATCTCGAAGTCCAGCGACGGTGAAAACATGTACCACATCGGGAAGTTGAGCGAAGTGCAGAAGGCGATGGCGTTGGCGGCGTCGGAGCGGACTCGCAAGGCGAATGCGCAGGTAGCAGCGTAATTTCGTTTCGCTTTGTAGAGTTGTTCTTATGTGATTGATTGCAGCGAAACATCCCAATGCTCGCCCCGCTTCCCGGTTCTGGCCACCGGTTGAGGCGGGGCGTTTCACTTCCCATCCTCGTGTGGGTCCAGTTTGCGCGGCTGGGGTATCAAACCGGCCACTGACCCCCGACAGTGCAATGCGACATCGGGGGCACAATGACGTGCGAGAGGATTGCTCCTTTCGATCCTGGCGACGGTCAGGCGTGCAGCCGTGCCGCGACGAGCACTGGCCGGCCTGGGCACTGCTGAAAACTGCCCACACAATCCACCCCCACGTTCGATGGGGATATGCCCGCGATGGGCAGAAATGAGATGGCGCGATGCCAGCAGAAAAGTTTTACGACAGTGCAACTGCAGTCGAGGGTGACACCAACGCTCCGGTCGTCACCATCGGGTGGGCCACCCCAGGAACCAGCGGCGATTCCGGGCCACGCATCAACGGTGTCCTGTTCGACCGATCCGGCGTCAACCGAATGATTCGCGCGCTCAAGAAAGCTCGCGATCAGGTGTACGGCGAAGACGAGTAAAGAGTTGCGGGAGTATGGGCCACAAGCCCTGAGCGTCCCGAGCAGGGGTTAATGACCCCCAGTCCTTCGGGGCGATAGAGAGGGTTGAGCCACTGCAGACGAATGCGCTGCAGGGGCCAACCACCACGGGTTGTAGCTCAGTCAGGCTAGAGCGGGAGGTAGCTCCTCCGGGCGCAGGTTCAAATCCTGCCGATCCGACAAAGCATCGGTTTAGCGGCCGGTGCTGGTGGTGACAGAGTGTGCGTCTACGGACACGGGACGCAATGTGCATGATGGGCGGGCAAGCCTAGAGGCCACGGGGTGAAGGCGTAGCTGCCGGAATCCGCTGCGTAGCTGCAACATCATGGCGTCAGGCCGACACATACTAACGTGTTCCAGTCCTGACCGGAGGCTAGTAACCTCCCCACCGCTCGCCGTTGTAGCTCAGTTGGTTAGAGCGCAGCCCTGATAAGGCTGAGGTCGCAGGTTCAACTCCTGCTGGCGGCACCTACAGCAACCCGCTGATAGCCGCCGACTGCGTGTCATTGGCTTCAAGGTTTGAGCAATGGGAGTGCACCCCATCTCACGGCGCAGCACTGCGCTGGCTGGATCAACATCACCGACGCTCAACGAACCCTGAATGGTCGACGAGTACGTTCAAGCAAAACGCGGTTTCCTTGAATCGCTATTTCAGTGAACCCTTCGGAATCTCCGAATAGTTGCCGCTGACCTGCACGTATCTCTTTGGCGAGCAACTTCCGAAAGGTGGGACCGTGGCGCCGATGCTCGGGAAGATCGGACTCCGGCCGTTCGTGTTTGGCGTCGGCACTGGGCGCGTGACGAAATGCCTCGGCTGTCCGGTCGAAGACTGCGGTTACCAGAAACCGAAGAAGACGTGGCGGCAACGCGAGAAGCGTGTCACCCAGAAGTGGTTGGACGAGTACGAGGACCGACCAGAAGACGAAGCCGGGGCGTGCCCTAAAGGTGGCCTCGCCTGCACCTGCATCAAACTCCCCGACGAGTGCCCACACCTCGACTGGGATTACTGGGACAACGACTTCCGGAGGCTTGCGATCGGCGAACTGTTCGCCGTCGAACCACGATGGACGCTCGACTCGCTGCTAGCCGTCAGCTAGCGAGTGTCCACGGCGCTTCGACTTCGAATAGGCCGCGTGCAGCGATCTCCCCGTGAATGCGGCGAATGTCGTTTTCGAGGTCGTTGAGGTACTGCGGATCCGGAAACGGCGCTAGGCGCAGTAGGTCGACGTATTCGGAGCACAATGAGCAGTACAAGTCGGCAAGCTCGTCATTGGCCATGCCCTGCAGCGGGTTCATGGCTGGGCCTCCAATCTGCGCGTCCCATCGCTGCTGCTCGACGGTCCGCGTGACTGATCGATACCAACAGTTACTGGTCAGTTTACGACGCGCTTCCGGTCAAAACAATCCTCCAAATGGTGGACAACACCACCCCGCAAACCGAAGGACCCCCTTTGAGACCCTCAGTAGGCCGAATCGTCCACTTTCAATCGCCGGGCACTCCAGACGGCGAATATCCCTCTGAAGTGTGTGCGGCGATCGTCACCGCGGTCTACGACGGGATTGAAGACAACCCGCGCGGTCGCCCGTACATCGGCCTCTGCGTGCTGAGACCAAACGCGATGACCTTCAGCCCATTCGTGCCCTATGCCAAGGAGCCGACCGTCGGTCATTGGAACTGGCCGCCGCGGACTGATGTGTGATGGCAGCGATGGTCACCGACGTCCAGTTGGGTGCGATCCACGGTTCGGTTCGCTCCGCGTTCTCAGTCCTGTCCAGCGCCGACATTGAAGCGCTCGTGAAAGAGCCATACGACGAGTTCCGCCAGAGCACGGCACCCCGTGTTTGAGTGGCTGCTCATCGTCATCGCACTCATCAGACGATGGGTGATCTGAACTTGGCGGATGCCTCCGGGACGTAAACACCCACGCAGGTAGTCCCACAAACGGTTTCGTCCGCCAACCAACTTAAAAGGGGTTTCACGCCGTGAAGTACGCAACCGAAGAATGGCGCGCAATTGCCGGACGTGAGGGTGAGTACGAAGTCAGCAGCTTAGGTCGGGTCCGCTCATTGGATCGAGTGTTGGCCGATGGCAGACGTCGCAAAGGGCAAATACTGGCCCCTCGTTTTGGTGCCACCGGCTACGTCACAACATGTTTGGGCGCAGGGAACTACAGACTCGTTCACAGGTTGGTAGTGGAAGCATTCATCGGCCCAATTCCCGAAGGTCAGGACGTGCGGCACCTCGATGGAAGCCGAACCAACAATGTGCCCGAGAATCTCTGTTACGGAACACGTCTTGAGAATATGGCCGATCAGCGTCGTCACGGTACGCATGGCAACACAGTAAAGACGCACTGCCCTAGAGGGCACCTGCTGCGTGAGCCGAATCTTGTTGCCTTGCACACACGGGGAGGCCGCAGATACTGCCTCTCATGTAGGCGTGCGTCTTCAGCGCTAAAGCGGCGCAAGAATGGGTACACCGATGCGGAGTTGAGAAGCTATGCGGATCAGTCTTATTCGCGCATGTGTATTGCTGTCGCTTAGTTTCATAGGCGTTCCACTGGTCGCGACCACGGGGGCCGATGCACGTACTGCGATTGTTGTCGGCGGAACGTCTGCCCCTGATGCCCGGTACATTGTGGATCGCCTGGCTGGGTTCGACAGGGTAATTGTCGTGAGCTACCCGGCAACAGTGATCTTTCCTTCGTATGATGTGTCGGTCGCGGAAGGGAAGGCGAACCTCAGGTCTGCCCTGAGTGGAGTTAGCGACGATCAGGTCGTTGTGTACGGATTTTCACAGGGAGCTCGTATCGCTGGGGATGTTCTCGCCGAACCGGAAACCGTTGGCGTGACCGGCGTCCTGTACTCCGACCCACGCCAAGCCAGTGCCGGCGTCGAAACGCAACTCCCATTCAACCTCCCCGGCGCAGCCATGACCGGCGAACGAGACCCATTCGTCGTCCCCGTCGAAACACACTGCATCCCCCGGGACGGCGTGTGCGACTGGAACAACCACGACCCCCTCGGATCCATCATCGGCTACCTGAAACACCACACGACCTACTTCTAGGTCCACGAACTTCCCTCCCCACTCCCGCACACACCACAAACGCTGGCGGTCGAAGTGTGGGAGGGAACCAGCTTTCCCCAACCGGGGATCACGACGCCAGGAGCGTCGATCACCCGCAAGGGGCACCACATGGCAATCAGCGAACAACGCCGTGAACGCATGGCACAAGCACTCAAACTACGCGCCGACAACTGGACCTATCAACGGATCGCAGACGAACTCGGCATCAGCCGAACCCAAGCCTTCGAAGACGTAGACGAAGCGCTCAAAGAGATCACCACCGAACCCGCCGCGCACACACTCAAATTCGAACTCGACCGACTCGACGAAATGCAACGACCACTCAACGAAGTGATCCGAGCAGTCGACGTTATCCGAGAATTCGAAGCCGAAACACTCCGCGTCGCATCGCTGGAGATGGCGGAACCTGACCACAAAAAGGATCAGGCTCAAGTCGAACGCGACTACGACCGCGAACTCGAAACCACCATCAAACGCACCGACGCAGCCCTCGAACGACTCTTCCGCGCAGTCGACCGATCCCTGAAAATCCAGGACCGACGCGCCAAATACTTGGGCCTCGACAACGCACCCGCACCCGACAACAGCGGCGAAGCACGCGAAGACCTCCAAGCCCTGCACAACGCGATCCTCAGCGCAGCAGAACAATTCGGAGCCGCACAGGACACCGATGAGTGACCCCAAGCCCGGAATGAGCCCCAAACAGATCACCTCATACGCCCAAGCAACAGGGCGCGTGAACATCTTCGAAGGGTCCATCCGCGCCGGCAAAACATTCTCGTGGCTCCTGCTACTGCTCTTCAAGATCGCGGCCGCCGGCAAGCACGGCGCAATCGTCATCGTCGGGAAAAACCGCGACAGCATCTACCGCAACGTCTTCGAACCAATCGAGACGATCGCAGCATTCGCGCCGTTCGCGAAACACGTCCACTACCGACAAGGGTCACCGACCGCCCGGATCTTCGGGAAATCTGTCCACGTCATCGGCGCCAACGATGCGAAGGCAGAGAACAAGATCCGCGGCATGACCATCCAGCTCGCATTCCTGGATGAGGTCACCGTCCTGCACGTCGACTTCTTCAAACAGTTGCTCGGCCGTATGTCCGTCAAGGGCGCACAGTTGTTCGGGACGACGAACCCCGACAACCCGAACCACTGGCTGAAGAAGGAATACCTCGACCGCATCGGCAAAGTCGACGACGAGGGCGAGCAACTGCTTCCGGGATGGAAGCGGTTCCACTTCACCATCGACGACAACCCGTCGCTGGAAGAGGACTACAAGGCGTCGATGCGACGCGAGTACGTCGGATTGTGGTTCAAACGGTTCATTCTCGGCCTGTGGGTCAGCGCTGACGGCGCGATCTACGACATGTTCGACGAAGACCAACACGTCATCCCGCACGACCAGTTGCCGCAAATGCAGCGCCTCGTCGCGATCGGCATCGACGTGGGAGCGAACCACCCCACCGCCGGAACCGTCATCGGCCTCGGCTACGACAACCGCCTGTACGTCGTTGCAGAATGGGCGCCCGGAATCTCCACGGACTCAAAGCTCGCGGACTCCCTCGACGAGTTCCTCCCGCAAGTGCAAGAGACCTACGGATCGATCCTCGAAGGCGTCTACGTCGACCCCGCAGCACTGTCCATGAAACTGGAACTCGGGGAACGCGGCTACACCGTCTACAACGCATCGAACAAGGTGCTCCCCGGAATCCGCACAGTCTCATCGCTCCTCGCGAACGACCGACTGAAAATCTCCGACCGCTGCACGAACCTGATCGACGAGATCCCCGGCTACGTCTGGGACCAGGCGGCAGCCGACGCCGGCGAAGACAAACCCGTCAAAGAGAACGACGACTTCTGCGACACCCTCCGCTACGCGCTGCAGTCCAGTCGGTTCATTTGGCAGCACTACATGCAGGACCCCATCCGCGAAAACACCTAACTACCAAGGAGTCCGAGTGAGCCTGCCTGACTCCGATATCGTGTGGCCCCCCAAACCTTTCGATGACCTGATTTCTTCGATCATGGAGCAGCAGGTTTGGTGGGAGGGTACATCCGAAGGGCTCACCAGTTACTACGGCCAAGGGCAACCGCGCCGTAAGTCGGCAGGTTTCGACCTCGGCGGTGTCGGCGTCAAAGTGTTCTGGGGGAAGAAAGACACCACCCAGCAGGCCACCTCGCGGCTGCATTTGCCGATCGCCGCGGACATCGTCGCCACCTCCGCGAATCTGTTGTTCGCGGACGGGCCGAAGTTCCTCATCCCCGATCTTCGGGTCGACGAGTCAGATCCTGACGCGCCGGAAAACCCGGAACGTGCAGCAGCGCAGGAACGCATCGACCGGATCCTGAACACCCCCAACATGCACGCATCGTTTCTTGTTGCAGCGGAAACGTGCGCAGCATTGGGTGGTGTGTGGCCGCGCATCGTGTGGGATCCAGCGCTGACGAAGAACGCGTTCATAGACTTCGTGGACCCGGACCGCGCGATCCCCGAATTCAAGTGGGGACGTCTGCAGGCAGTCACGTTCTGGTCCGAACTACCATCGTCCGGGAAATCGGTGTGGCGGCACCTCGAACGCTACGAGGCCGGCAAAATCTTTCACGGCCTGTATGAGGGCAGTGACGACAAGCTCGGCCGCGTCATGCCGCTCACGGATCATCCGGCGACGGAGAACATTAAGGTCAACGCGTTCGGTTTCATCGAAACCGGCTCCGGAAGCATCGCGGCTGGGTATATCCCGAACCAGCTCCCGAACCCGGCGTGGCGACTGATCCCGGCATTGCGGCATCTCGGGCGGTCGGACATCTCCGACGACCTCCTCGGTTTGTTCGACCAGATCGACGAAGCGTATTCGTCTCTGATGCGGGACCTCAGGTTGGGTCGCGCTCGGGCGTTCGTGTCCGAAAACTTCACCAAGGTCGGCAAAGCAGGCCAAGGGTCATCGGTCGATATTGACCAAGAGTTGTATCAGATCCTCGCCAACGCTCCCGGTAAAGACGGCACTTCGTCGGGCTTCTTCGAAGTGAAGCAGTTCGCGATCCGTGTCACGGAGCACCTGCAGATCATCGACTCCTTGACCCGCGAAGTTTTGCGTCGCGTCGGGTACTCGCCGCTGACATTCGGGCTGTCGGAGGGGAACTCGGCTGCGACAGCCACCGAGATCACTGCGAAGACAACAGCATCGAACACCACCCGGACCGCGAAGCACCGCTTGTGGGGGAACACTCTCACACGGCTGTCTCGCACGCTCCTCGAAATCGATGCGGCACAGTTCAAGACCGGCGTGACGGTCGACGAGGATCTGCAGATCCAGTGGCCGCCTGTGCGTGAATCCGCTTACAACCGGTCGTTGACAGCGAAGGCGCTACGGGAAGCGAAAGCTGCGTCGACGCAAACGATCGTCGCTCTCGTCAACCCTGACTGGGACGACGAAACCGTGAAGGCGGAAACGGAACGCATCCTCACTGAAGATCGTGTCGAGTTCGTTGACCCGTTTGCGGCACCACCGGACAGTCACCCGAATGGCACTGCTGATCCGGCGGATTCGGGTGGCGCAGAAATCGACAACGAGGACACCGCCGACGAGGAGTAGCCGCCGATGCTTGATCCCATCCTGGCGGCGAGGCTGGCGGAAGCTGTCGGCGACGTGTATGCCGACGCTGAAGTGACCCTGCTGAAGATGATCGCTGACCGCCTTACCCGTGGTCTGGAGTCTCCGCAGTGGGCGGAACGGCAACTCATCGAAGTGCAGAACTTGCGTGTCGACGCGAGGCATTATGTGTCGCAGGTTGATCGTGTTGCGACTGCTGAGATTGAGTCGGCAGTCGCAACATCGCATCGGGTTGGTGTTCGTGCTGCGCAGCAGGACATAGACCGGGTGCAGCAGACTCCGGTGACGTTTGGTGCGTCGGGTGTGATCGACACACACGCCGTTGTCGCTTTGGCGGCGGAAGCTGTGGGCGCGGCACGATCCACGAACTCGTACATTCTCCGATCCACCGATGACGCTTACAGGCGTGCGATCGCTGAAGTGTCCGGTCGTGTCATCACTGGCGCACAGACACGGCAGCAGGCAGCGCAACAAGCACTGAACAACCTGGCACGGCAAGGCATCACCGGATTTGTAGACCGAGGCGGCCGCAACTGGCAGACATCGTCCTACGTGGAGATGGCGCTACGCACCTCCACACACCGCGCAATGATCCAAGGCCACACCGACCGGCTACAAGCAGCAGGGTTTGACCTCGTCCTCATCTCCTCGCACCCCAACCCGGCACCCATGTGCCAGCCCTACGAGGGGAAGATCCTTTCCCTGTCTGGGAACGTGCGCGGCGACGTGACTGTCACGAACGCTCTCGACGGGCAGCCGATGACGGTGAATGTGTGGTCGTCGATGGCGGAAGCCGAAATGAACGGCCTCCACCACCCGAACTGCAAGCACACTCACACGGCGTTCGTTCCGGGTGCGTCGCAGCCTGCTGTCGCACCGTACGACCCCAAAGGGTATGAGAACAGCCAGAAGCAACGCTATTTGGAGCGGGGCGTACGCGCGGCGCGACGCAACGAAGCAGTGCAACAAACCGCAGCCGACAAAAAGGCAGCCCGAGCCCGCACCCGAGCATGGCAGTCCCGCGCCAAAGAACACGCCGAACAAACCGGCATACCCAGACGCTTGGACCGCGAACGCCTCCAAACCGGCGACCCACTCAAAGCGGACACCCCGAAACTAGTTGGCGCACGCATCGCGTTGCCTGAGGAGTAAATCAATGGCGACACTGGGCCACGAACCCGACACCGCGACAGTCGTACTGTCGAAGGGCGCACAGTTCATCCTCACGTTCCGCCGCAAAGCTGGACCGTGGACGTTAGGCACCTCATGCCGCATCGAATGGGCCAACGGCGTCACCTGGAACGCGCAGGTGGCTGGCGACCTCATGTCCTGGAAGATCGCAGCAGCAGGCACCACCGCGGCGGTTATCCCGGCTGGGACTGACTGCCGAATCTTCCTCAAATATCCCGGCGACACTGACCCGTACTTGTGGTTCCGTGGGAAGTGCAAGAGGGCCGACTAATGCTAGTTTTTCAGAGCTCCGAAATCCCGGTAGATGTTGTTGAAATCCCCGGCGAGACTGTCGAAGTCGTCGCGAACATTCCTGGCGCTGGCGGCACGCAATCGATCCTCGTGTCAGGTGAGGTCGCGACCTACCCGGATCTTGCTGGCATCCCCAACAAGAAGGCTGGCGGACTGTACCGCGTCATCGCTGATGACCTCTACTACGTGTGGGACGGAACCAACTTTCCACCCGAAGGCGCCGGCCTCGAACTGACCGGCCGCAAGGGCGACAAAGGCGACAAAGGCGACCAAGGCATCCAGGGCGTTAAGGGCGACCGCGGCGAGCAGGGCATCCAAGGAATCCAGGGAATTCAAGGCGAGCGTGGGTTCAAGGGTGATACTGGCGCAGACTCCACTGTCCCCGGCCCGAAGGGCGACAAGGGCGACAAGGGCGATACGGGGGCCAAGGGTGATACTGGCGCGCCTTCGACAGTTCCCGGCCCGAAAGGCGAACAGGGGATCCAAGGTGAACGAGGCTTGCAAGGTGAGCCGTCGACCGTTCCTGGGCCGAAGGGCGACAAGGGCGATCCTGGTGGAGTGACCACTGTTGGTGGGTTCGATGGTGTGGTCACGAAGGCGCAACTGGGAATCGATCAGGTGGACAACACTCGGGATGCAGACAAACCGATTTCCGCTGCAACACAGAGCGCTTTCGACTACATGAGTGCCGCGTTCGGCACAATCATTGGCGACATCAACACCGACCTGACAATGAAGGCGGATCTGGACAACAATGGGAAGGTTCTTGCCGCGCAGATCCCAGCCGAGGCACGCGCATCGTTTCGTGGTGTGGCGTACTCCGAAGCGGGGATGATCGCTCTCGGTGGTGAGCGCGGTGACTGGTGCACGCGTGGTGATCGGGGAACAGATTTCCGGTTGATCGCGAATCCTGCATCTGTTCCGACGAACTGGTTGGAGGCTACTTATCCTGCTTCGCCGGTTTCTTCGGTGAATGGCCGGACGGGCGCAGTCGATACATCTTCGGCGGATATCACGGATGCCTCGACCGTGGGCCGAAACGTCATGAAGGCTACTGATGCTGCGGCTGCGCGTGCGGCGATCGGTGCGGGTACGGGTAATTCGAACCTCGCGATCGGCACTTCGTCGTCTACTGCGATGCGTGGTGACGCTAACCAGTTCGTGACCGTCCTGCCGACGACGGGCCAGATCACTGGCGTCATCTACCACGTGACGGAGTGAGCGATGCCTGGATACAGCTGGACCGGCAGCGCGTGGAAGAAGGTTCTCCGCAAGACGATGTGGACCGGCACCGCATGGAAGGACATCAAGTCCTCACACCGCTGGACAGGCTCGGCTTGGGAGACGATTTACTCGTCGTTCTCAGCGGTCGGAATGACCAAGAGCGGCGACCAGCAACTCTCGTCAGGCAGCACATGGATTCCAATCGCTGGATGGACCCCTGATACAAGCTCGACCGTCACCGGCAACGCACTACAGGTGAAAGGTTCCGGGACTGCAACGATCGAGGTCGGATCGGCCTGGACAGTCCTCGGCACGGCAAACAAGGATTGGCGCGTTCTCAGGAACGGAATTGTGATCTGGACTAAGGGTGCGACAACGGGGCAAACCTTTTCCCATACGTTTTCCCTCGCGGTCGCGGACGGCGATCTGCTGACCTGCGAGGGCTGGAACAACTCAGGCGTTGCGGCCAACCGGACTATCGCGTCCGGCGCGAACACCTATCTCCGCGTCATACCGGCTTAGCGCCTCGAACAAACCTCAACCCCGCAGCATGTGTTGTGGGGTTTTCTTATGCCCGCATGTCGGGCGAAACCTCGACTGTCCCAGGAGGACACGACTATGCCCGACACCACCGACAACACCACCGCAACCGAAACTGCGGAGACTGTCGACACCACGGCCACCGAAGCAACCACCACGGAAACCGCTCCGGAAGCCACAACAACGGCAACCGACACCACCACCACGGCCGCGACCCCCGAAGCGACTGGGCTCGATGCACTCCCAGAATCGTGGGCCAACGAGATCAAACGTCTCCGCGCCGAAAATGCTTCCGACCGCACCGAAGCGAAGAAGAAGGCAGCGCAGGAAGCGACTGACGCACTCACCAAGAAGCTCGGCGAAGCACTCGGATTGATTCAGGGTGACGAAGCGCCGAAGCCGGAAGACGTCATCGCAAAGCTCACCGCAGAGCGAGATGAGGTGGCGCAGCGCGAAACCGCGACCGCGAAGCAACTCCGCGAACTCATCGAAAAGGATGCGTTGCGTGAAGCCGCGAAAACCCATGAAGGGGACTTCGGTTCCCTCACAGATTCCAAAAAGCTCAGCGCTGCAATCGAAGCGCTAGACCACACCGCCGACGACTACCCATCCCTGGTGGATGCAGCAGTCAAAGCGGCCATTGCTGCCGATCCGAAGTTGAAGGCCCAGGCGGCCGCCACAGCTTCTTCGATCGAGCACGGCGGAACAGTCACCGTCCCAACGGATGACGTCGACTCCTTCCGCAAATCACGCCGCGAAGACCGCGGACACACATTCAACTAGCCACGGAGAACAACAATGGCAAATACCTTCCTGACCCCTCAGGTCATCGCTAAGGCCGCCCTCGCAACACTTTACGAGACCACGGTAATGGGGCAGCTCGTCCACCGCGACTACTCCTCGGAGTTCGCTGCGAAGATCGGCGATACCGTCACCATCCGCAAACCCGCCGTCTTCGAAGCGAAGGAATACGTTCAGGGCAGCGGCATCACCGTCCAGAACGCAACGGAGACCGGCGTAGCCGTCACGCTGAACCACCACGCCGACACCAGCTTCGCGATCACCAACCGCGATCTGTCGCTGAAGATTCAGGACTTCCGCACGCAGCTCCTCGACCCCGCGCTGGAATCGATTTCGCAGAAGATCGACCGCGACATCATCGCCGCATTCCACACCGACATCAATCAGACTGTCGGCCTGAAGGCTGGCCGTGAGTGGAGCAAGCCGGAAGCGTTGATCGACGCCGGCACCGCTCTCAACAAGAACAAGGTTCCCGCACTGGACCGTCACGCGGTCATCGGCCCTGTAACCAACGGTGAATGGCTCGACGCGGACATCCTGAAGAACCACAACAGCTCCGGCGACACCGAAGCGCTCCGTGAGGCATACCTCGGTCGCCGGCTGTTCGGGTTCGATCCGTACTGGACGCAGAACATCGAAGAGCCGACCGACCCTGACGAGTCGGAGGTCGGTATCGCATTCCACCGCACCGCTGTCGCGCTTGTCACGCGGCCGCTGGAACTGCCCCTCGGCTCCGCAAACGCAACTGTCGAGAACTACAAGGGTTTCGGTCTTCGTGTCGTCATCGGTTACGACCAGAACCACAAGACGGACACCGTTTCTGTCGACACCATCTACGGCATCAAGACTCTCGACGCTAACCGCGCAGTCCTCATTCAGGGTGACGCGTCGGGAAACTGATGCTGACCCCTGGGGCGGGTCTCCGCCCCAGTGGGTCACTACTCCCAGGAGGTAACTGACTATGGCGTATGCCAAGCAGACATGGACCAATGATGACCCGGCGACGCCACTGTCAGGGCCGCGACTGACCAACATCGAGAAGGGCATCGAAGACGCACACAATGCGATCGATGCCCTTCCCGCACCGTTGGCTCTCGGCACTACAGCCACTACGGCCGCAGCCGGTAATCACTCGCATCCAGCCCCTACGATCGCGAGTGTGACTGGCCTGCAGGCTGCTCTGGACGCGAAGGGTACATCCAACCTTGCGTTGGGCACCACCGCGGCGACCGCGCTCAAGGGCGACACCGTGATCCCGGCGCCTACGGCGGCCGGTTCGGCGGCGCAACTCACCACGGGAACTGACACGGTGCAGCGCACTTGGTCAGCAAAGATGCTCGCGGACGAGATCAACGCCCGCGTGGCCGCAGCCATCGCATCCGCCTAACCCCCCTGTTCGGCGACGCCCGCACCTGACTATCCGGTGCGGGCGTTGTCGTTCCACCCGAAAGGCACACAGTGCAGATCTACGCCACGCGCGAGCACCTCGCCGAATGGCTAAGCCCTGATGACCTCCCCGACGTGTCCGAGTCGAAACGCTGGCTACAGGTCGCATCCGAACGGGTCCGCACCGCAACCCGCGCCGACATCTACTCCACCGACCCGGCCGGATACCCGGATCATCCTGACGAGATCGTCGCGTTCCGTGATGCAACGTGCGCTCAGATCACCGAATGGATCGAAGCCGACCTGAATCCATTCAAGGGCGTTGCAGGACAGGAACTGTTGGAATCGAAGTCGTCCATCGCAGGCGGCACCATCGAACTCGACACCAACGGATCCGCCGAAGCCCGAGCACGCGCCCTCACAGTGCTCTGCGACCGCGGATACGACATCCTCCGCAACGCCGGCCTCGCATCGAACGCACCCGGATTCATCTGATGGCACGCGATCGATTCGCACGCTGGTGGCGACACACAGTGCTCGTGGAACGGAAAACAGGCGAAGGCCCCCGCGGCTCGACCTATGCGGCACCAGAACCACTCAAGTCCACGATCGACGACAAAGCACGACTGGTCCGAGACGCGACAGGCAAAGAAGTCCTGTCGTCCACCACCGTGGCGTTCCCGGCCGACACCTCGTTCATCGAACCCGGCTCATGGGTGACACTCCCCGCCAAATACGGCGGCCGGCGCTCGAAAGTGATCATCTCCACCGTCGCTGACGGCGGACTACTCGCAGACCACGTGCAGGTCAGTTTGGAGTAAATCATGGCTCTGCAATGGAACGGCGCGGCAGTAGCGGCGCGAGTCCAGGCCGCAGCGGAAAAGGCGAACATTCAGGCAGGCGAAGCGCTCCTCGCGAAAGCCCGCGCCAAAACCCCCATCCAAGATGGACTGCTCCACGGGTCCGGTAAAGCATCCGCGTCAGGGAAATCGGCTGCGGTGTCATTCAATACACCATATGCGGCCCGCCAGCATGAGGAAGTCGGCTGGAGCCATCCTAGCGGCGGCGAATCGAAGTACCTGGAGAAAGCGAAGAACGAGTTCGCTGGAGAGTACGCACAGATCGTCGCCAACGGCATGTCTGGGGCGATCTGATGATCACACGTACCCGAATCGAAGATGGGCTCGCGGATTTCCTCAACGATGTTGGGGCACCGGTGTTCATCGGTGAAGTGAAACCGAAACCAGACCGTGCACTGTTCATCAACATTTACGACGAGTCACATTTGCGGGACCCGGACCGCGCGAACCCCGATGTGTGGATTCAGTTGCGCGGCCGCAGTCCTGGTGAAGATCCGGCGCCGACAAACGATCTGATGGACAGCATCTTCCGGCTCCTCGACAACAAGTCGCACTACCGGATCGGTGACATCCGGGTCGCACGCTCCATCCGAGTAGTCACCACCCCCACCGAACCAGACGGAAACAGCCGCCCTTCGCGCGCTGACTCCTACAAGTTCCACCTCAACCCCAGCTAAGAAAAGAGCCTGCAATGGCAGATACCCTTTTGGCCCCAGACAGTTCCGGCCTCGACTCCCACCTCGCACGAGACTGGGCGGTCCAGGTCAAGGACAGTGACGGTGAATGGAAGTTCGTCAACGCCCTCACCCAGTTCGCACCTACCAGTGACAAGACGCTGCAGGACGACGGCGATATCGGCATGAAGGGCGGTAAGTCATCCCTTGCCACCGCCATCGGTTTCAACATCGAAATCACCGGCATGCGCAAGGGCACCCTCGCGGGTACGGACTACGAGCCCGACGAGGGCCAGGAAGTGCTCCGCGCGAAGGGCGATGAGATCGGTTACGACGCAATCGCGGACATCCGCTACTGGCGTACCGATGTCCTCCCCGACGCCTTCGAGGGACGTTACACCGTCGACTGGAAGGACGGCACCGAGGACAAGGAAGGTCTCCTGTCGTTCACGTGCACCCTGACTGGTCGTGGTCGCCGCAAGAAGATCACGAAGCCCACAGCGGGAAACCCGTAGTCCCCTCACCTGATTTGACCCCTGGTGAGGGGCTGCTCCCAACAGATTGACCCTTCGGCCGCCCGACCGCACTCGTTGTGGTCGGGCGGTTTCTGTACTACCTCACACACTTTGGAGCCAGACACCGTGCGCGACCTACGCGAATTCTATGACCCTTCGTTCAAACTGCCAATCGGCGGTAAGACGTACACCATTCAATCCCCGAACGCCGATGAAGGTTTGCGGATCCGGATGTTGTTCTCCGACCCGAACACTCAGTACACGAATGACGATCAGATCGCGGAGATCGCGAAACTGATGGGCGCGACGTGGGTTCCGAAGCCCGTGAAGATTCCGGTGCTCGATCCGCTGTCAGGTGAGTCAGCACTCGACGAAGACGGAAACCCGATCGAAACCGACGCCGACTGGGGTGACTACCACGGCGGCGTGTGGGGTGAAATGCGCGACGACGGAATCAGTTGGCCAGAAATCGTTCACGCCGGCACCACCGCACTCATTCACTACGGCCAGGGCGCGATGCTCGCAGAACTGTACTGGGAGAACGGCATGGGTGACCTGCCGGGAAATCAGCTGCCCCCGGAACCGGAGGTGAAGGATCTGGGGGAAGCGTTCGTTCCGGTGAAGCAGGCGGGGGCGAGGTCGTCGAATCCGCAGCGCCGGAAGAAAGCGAAACGCAACCGGAAGCGGTAGACCCCGACAGTCTCCCCGGCCGGTATGGCGATGACGACTCAGGTGGCGGGCCGTACAACCCGAAAACCGGGTTGCGCGCCTGGTACAACCCACGCCACATGCAGCCTCGGCACGCGAACAAGAAACCCGAGCTCGAAAACCAGGACGGCCAAAAGATTCGCCTGTCGTGGAAAGACATCCTCGGTGAGTGGTCCGCGATCGAATTGGACTTCCAGGACTGGGGCATCGACCTCGAATCCGGTGTCCTGAAGGAACGTTCATGGCGTTGGATGCACGCCCGCATTGTCGGGTTGATCGCGAAACCTGACTCGAAACTTCGGGCCGCACTGATGGTCCCACTCACACATGCAGTAGAAAAATAGAAGGTAGGTGGCGTCTTGTCGCTCGACGTCGGAACTCTTTACGCCACCCTCACCATCCGAGATGACGGCTTCCAGTCCGGGATGTCCCGTGCGCAGTCCACGGCGCAGCAGGCGGACCGCACCATTCAGGGCGCTACTCGCTCCACTGCAGCGTTGGGGACCGCAGGCCGGACGGCGGGCCAGCAAGTCGCAGCCGGAACACAGCAAGCGTCCGCAGGCGCAACAGGTTTGACGGCGGCACTCGGAAAAGCGAAGCAAGCTGCGGGACTCCTCGGTGTCGCGTTTACCGCGAAAGCTGCAGTCAGTTTCTTCACCGACGCAGTCCAAAACTCGCGAGCGTTGGGTGCTCAAACAAACCAGCTCAGTGTTCTGTTCGGAAAAAACAAGCAAGAAATCATGGACTGGGGCAAGACCGCCTCGAAGGAACTGTTCATCAGCCAGCGTGCCGCGCAGGACGCTGCGATCCAGTTCGCGACCTTCGGGCAGGTAGCTGGCAAGTCCGGTAAGAATCTCGCGACGTTCTCGAAGGACATGACGAAGCTCGCTGTCGAGACGGCATCTTTCGGTGGCACCGATGTGCAGTCCGTTATCGACGCTATGGGTTCCGCATTCCAGGGTCAGGCGATCCCGATGCGCAAGTACGGCGTGCTGCTGTCGGATGCGGCGTTGCGTCAGACGGCGCTGCAGAACGGCATTATCGAAACGAACCGTGTGATGTCGGGTTCGGAGAAGGTGCAGGCCACCGAGATTGCTCTGAAGGAACAGCTTTCGGCTGTTAACGGCGATATCGAACGGTCTACAGGTCAGCTCGGACAGAACCTCAAGGGTTTGAAAGCCCGGTACGAGGAAACGTCCGCGGCAATCGGTGACAAGTTGAAGCCCGTCGTCAACTCGTTTGTGCAGCTCTTGTCGGGCCCAGGTTTGGACGCGTTGAAGTCGACTGCCTCCGTCATTGGCATCGTCGCCAAGGGTGTCATGGCACTGGCGTCGGCGTTCGGCAGTCTGCCGGGGCCGATTCAGGCGTTGGTCGCGGGTATGGTCCTCGCGAAGTTGGGAGCTGGCGCTCTCGGCACAGCGTTCGGCGCGGTGCAGACGCGAGTCGTGGGCGCCGTCGGCGCCATGACAGGCGCGATGTCCTCCATGCGTGGAATGGCCACAGCAACGAACGGAGTCGCATCCGCAGGCCGTTTCGGGTCGGTTGCAATGGGGAGCTTCGGATCGTCGGTTGCTGCACTGGGACAGAAGGTTCCGGCCGTCGCCAAGATGCAGACTGCGTTTCTGCAAGCGGCAGCGGGTGCGAATCATTTCTCCAGAACTCAAGGCACGTTCGCCGCTGCAACAACTGGCATGAAAGCTGGTGTCGCTGGCCTCACTGGCGCATTGGGCGGACCGTTCGGCATCGCAATCATGGCAGCAACCATCGGCCTCGGCGCATACATGAAGAAGTCTGCGGAGGCCAAGCAGGCAGCCACGGCGATGGCGACCGCATCGACGAGCATTGCAGAGGAACTCGAAAAGTCGGGCGGCCGCTTCTCGAAGCAGGGCGAAGAGGCTGCCACTGCTGCACTGAGCACCATCAAACTGTCGGACGGTACATCAACCCTCAAGGACGCGCTCGACCGCTCTGGCGTCTCAGCGAAGGACGCTGCACGTGGCCTCGCAGGCATCGGCGACGCGGCAGGAAAGACACTCTCCCAACTCGAAGAGCTCCACAATTCCCAGAGAGCCGATATGGGCTTCTGGGAGAAGATGAAGCAGCAAGTCGCCAACACCTTCAAGGGCGAAGAGTGGGATTACGAGACTGACGCTGGCCGCGCTCGCGATGCCTACATCAAGACGCAGGAACAGATCGCCGAAAAGCGCAAGGAACTAATTTCTTCGTTCGCGGATGAGAGCATTGGCGCGGAGTTCGAGTTGAGCGCCGATTCGCATGAATTGAATGTGATGACGGACGCGATGGAAACATTCGCGGACGCGGCATCGGGTGCAGCTGACAAGGTCGGTGCACTGTCGAAGGCGTTGGACGCGTTGAACGCTGACGATCTGACGTTGCAGAACGCGACACAGCAGCTGAACGACGCTGTACGTGATCTTCCTGAAGAGTTCAAGACTGCGCATGAGGAAGCAGCGAAGGCTGGCAAGGAATTCCTCGACGCATCCGGTCATGTGAATACGTTCACGAAGGCTGGCTCGAAGCTGCATGACACGATGCAGGACACAGCGTCTGGGTTCGGCGCGGTCGCTTCGGCGACGTATGAGAACGAGTTCGCGCTCGGAAACTATTCCGGCGCACTCGATGTAACGCGCGAGAAACTGCAAGAGCAGTACAACGCTCACGTCGACCAGGCCGTCGCAGCAGGCCGTAATCGCGAAGAGTACGAAGCGCTCCTCAAGTCGTACGGTGCGACACCCGAACAGATCATGACACGACTCGACATCGTGAATGCCCAAGGCGCGAAGGACGTCATGACGGCATTCGGTGACCAGATCACGGGTATGCCGGACGCGAAGACAGTGACACTGTCGACCATTTCCGACGAGGCGCGGGCGAAGCTCAAAACCTACGGTTTCGAAATTGAAGAGTTGCCTGAAGGTAAGGGCTTCAAGGTAACTGCCGAAACGAAGCAGGCAGAGAACCTCCTGCTCGGGCTGACTGGAACTATTGAGGGAATCCCCAATAAGGACGTCCAGGTAGACGCCCCGCGCGCGCCGGAAGTTACTGCGCAGCTGCAGCTTATCGCTGATCAGGTGAACTCGGACAACGACAAGCCGATCACGATCACCGATAACTCACCCGCAGTGATGGAAGCGCTGAAGCGACTGAACATCACGACAACCACGCTCGACGACGGCACGGTCGTCATCAAGGACAATGCGTCTGAAGTGTCCGCGAAGATCAGCCGAGAGCTCGACGGCAAGCGAACCAACGGCACGCACGTCATCGAAGAGATCCGCACAAGCCGCGGTGCGGGTGGAACATTCGCAGATGGAGGGTTCCGCGCTTTCGCTGCGGGAGGGTTCCGTTCCTACGCGTCTGGCGGCTTCGAGAAGCGCGCCAAGGGGAATCTTCCAGGTAAGGCTGAAATCCGTTCCCCTCAGAAGGATCTGATTCAGTGGGCTGAGCCGGAAACGGGTGGTGAGGCGTTCATTCCGCTCGCGATGTCGAAGCGGGCACGATCCAAACAGATCCTCGGCGAAACTGCGCATCGTATGGGGCTGACTGTCATCTCAAGGGCGGCAGCCAAAGCCCTCGGGGTAGGCCGGAACTTCAACCGCATGTTGTCGTTCGCGAATGGTGGTTTCACGCCATCCGTTGGTGGCCTCGATTCGTTGGCACAGTCCTTCGAAGGTAAGGGCTACTCGTGGGGCGCGACCGGCTACGAAACCGACTGTTCCGGCATGCAGTCCGCTCTCGCCAACTACGCAGACGGACGAGACCCGTTCTCCTCGCGCACCGGAACTGCGGGCATGGATGCGTTCCTGAAGGAGCGCGGCTTCAAGCCGGGCATGGGCGGAAAGGGTGCACTGTCCATCGGCTGGTACAACGGCGGACCGTACGGCGGCCACACTGCAGGCACACTCCCCAATGGCGTCAACGTCGAAATGGGAGGCGCACGCGGCAACGGCCAATACGGTGGCAGCGCAGCATCAGCCGCCGGATTCCCGAACATCATGCACCGCGTCATGGCGGACATGGTTGGTATCGACTTCGACGAAACCAACGACCCGGACGGCATGAAGGCACTCATGCAAGACGGCGACTTCACTGGACGCTTCCGCAAAGCGTACGACGTCGAAGAAGACGACCCGCTCGTCGGCAAACTGTTGGAGTATCGCAAAGCGAAGTTGGCTGGCGAAACATTCGACGGGGAACTCAACGAAGAGAACGACCCTGACGGCATCAAAGCCTTGATGGAGAAGGGCGACTACACCGGACGCTTCCGAACCGCGTATGGCGCTGAAGAAGATTCGAAACTAGTCGACAGCCTCCTCAAAGCACGCAAGAACGGCTACCAGAAGGACACGACCGCAACCCTCAAGGACGCAACGAGCACGACAGCAACTTCGTCGGGCAGCGTCCAAGATGTCTACGTCACCAACTGGCCCGGAACACAAGCCGCAGCCGCGAAAGAAGAAGAACGCAAACCGAAGTTCCGCATCGGATTCGAAATGTTCGAGGACGGCGGAATGCGCCTCCCGCAGAACGCCGGGATCTACCCCGATGGCGCGAACCTTGTCCGCTTCGCGGAGAAGGGAACAGGCGGGGAAGCGTACATCCCGCTGGCCCCGTCGAAGCGCGCACGGTCGCAGCAGATTTGGCGTGACACTGGCGCGAAACTGGGTATGACGGAGTTCCTCGAAGGCGGCTTCGGTGGCGACCACGGCTCGATGCCTGAGACGGCGGCGGTCACGTTGTCGTCTAAGGCGGGCATCCAGGCTGGCGGTGCGGGCCTGGTCGGCTTGGCGGGCATTGCGCATCTGATCGCGAACCTCACTCAGGGTGAGTTCGATACGGGCTCGGCTCCTGGTTTGACGGAGCCGATCAAGAAGGCAATCGAAGATCAGATGACTGCGCTGCACAAGCAGATCCTCGAATTGACTGGCCGCGCTGAACAACTGCGTAAGGAACTTCGGGAGGCGGAAGCTGCGGGTGACACAGTTCGCGCGGAACGCATTCGCGCGCAGCTGAAGATGACGGATGAGGAAGCTCGCGCGGCATCGGATGAGTACGCGGAGCTGAAGACGGAAGCTGCGGAAACGTCACGCACATCTTCGGGCGGTTCAGGCGCCCGGTCGTCGCAGCGTTTGTCGGCGCAGGAACAGAACGTCGTCGACTCGATCGGCCCCACAGGCAAGGGAAATGGTGGAGACACCTACAACTTCACCATCGGGCAGATCGCGAACGGGCCAGTGACAGTGAATGATCCGAACGGCCTCATGGAACACAAGACCGGCGACCCAATCGGTGACGCTATGCGAGCAGTAGGAGTCCGATAGTGGAAACACGGTACGAGTTCATTGGGGTTGACGGTTCTCGTTGGCCGTTCGATTCCTTGTTGTGCCCGGTCCGGTTGGCTGAGACGCCAACCGGGCTGGGCGGTGCCCCGTTCAAAAATCAGCGCATCGCCAATGCTCGTCAGGCGGGCGCTGATTGGATCGGCCGCGACGACGACATCAACATCATCGGATTGAAAGTCCGACTCGGTCCGATGCGCCGCGGACGGCCTGCGCGGCAAGTGTTCCGGCAGTGGCGGAAAGCTCTCGGATACGCCGACGAGGTCGGAGAGTTCCACGTCTACATGGGCAGTGAACATTTCTGGCAGGAAGTGCGCGCTGAGGAGCTGAACAAGGATCCTGCAGTGGATCTTCTCGATGATATCGGGTGGATGGAAGAGCAGGTGAAGCTCGCATCCGATTTGTCGTGGTGGTTCGCTCCCGAGGTTGTGGAGACGTTCAAGCCGTCTGAGTTCGTGAATCCGACGATCACGAACGAAGGCGACGTCGACTCTTTCCTTCGGTACGAAATCGCTGGCCCCGGGAAGTTCACGATCGGTGTCGGTGGTGACGCGGTGAGCCTCCCGCAGATCGGTGCGGGACAGAAATGGCTCATCGACACAGACCCCGAGAACCCCTATATCCGAAACGGTTCCGGTGCTGACGTGTGGCAGTCAGTCGGCGTGCAGCGGTTCAGGAAACCAGTCCCACGGTCGTCGACCACGCCGATCCTCATCTCCTCCACGCTCACCAACGAAGCAACCAGTCGGGTGAAAGTGACACTCCCACAACTCTACAGAAGGGGGACAGGTTGAGATCAAACACCAAATCACCTCCCGCCTTCCCGATCGATGTTTACTCCGGCGACTACTCGACAGTCCGCCCCCTCGGCCCTTACATTCGGGCGAAGTTCCAATGGAAACGAAACGTAGCAACAGCAGCGAGTTTCCAAATCAAAATCACGCATCCACTCGCCAAGCGAATGATGGAAGCGAAAGTCTCAGTCATCCCGATCCGCACCTACTACAACGGCAAGGTGTGGGACGGCCGCGTGATGGACACAACCATCGAAGGTCAGCCGGGACGCGAAATCATCACAGTCACTTGTGTATCGAACATGAAGTGGCTTCAATCGATCCTGGGGTTCCCGAACCCGATGCTGTCAGTAGAAGTGCAGTTCCCGAAACAGGACATCGCAATCGGCCCAGTCGACTTCGTGTGCAAATACTTCGTCGCAAGGAACGCGAACCGACTCAACAAACCTGTCTACGTGAAGGTTCCGTCAGGCGGCGAGCCGGTGAAACTGCCGTCCATCCCTCCCGGTGTAACCGGACTCGACGCGTTCTATGCGTTCGTTGCGTCGCTGGACTTGTGTGCGATGTATTCGCGGATGACACCGTTGGATGAGCTGTTCGAGACCAGTTTGAAGAACTCGGATTCCGAACTCACCTGCAACCTGTGGGTTCCCGGTGACGACGATTCTGGTGCACTGTTCAGCCGAGAATCGTTGGACGAAGTGCAGCAAGTGTTCGACTTGGAAGGTGACAACTTCCTGCTCTTCACGGACGAGAACAAAGTCCTCGACGTCGTCGATGCAAACCTGCACACCACGGCATCGTCTCTGACGTCAGGTACGGGCGCCTGTTACATCGTAGACACCCGCAAGAAGCGCGACCGACGTTGGATGCAGTGGACCACGGACTCAGGGCAGATCGTTTCGTACAAACGGAACATCACCCATCCCACCGCTCACCAAATCATCACGGGCGGTCAATCACCCACGTGGGTGAACGAATTGGTGCGTATCGTCGTCGACGGAATAATCGGCTTGATCCTGTCCGTATTCGGTGCTGGGTTCCTTGCCCCATCCGTGGGCGGCATGCTCGACGACATCTTCCTTGCCTTCAACCGGTTCACCAATCCTGCGCTTGCTGCACAGTTGGGGCCGCATGCATTCGGTGAGGCGTACGCGAACGCGCAGGTTGCGTTCACTCTCGATTCCCTCGTTGCTGGGTTGCAGGCGTTGAAGGATCACGCTGGCCGTGACTCCATCAAAATTCAAGTGCAGGACGGCGGCTCGGCTGGCAAGGGCTTCGAGTTCGGTGTCGATGACGGTTCGGGTCGACGTTACGACGTGGGCGATATTCACTCATTCGTGGACGGCGACACAGTGATCACTGACTACATCTCTGAAGTTGTGATCACGGATGAGCGTGGCGCGTTCTGTCAGGCGGAGGTGACCATCGGTGATGACGACCCGGTGAAGGACCCATTCATGCGAATGGTCGACAAATTCAAGGAGTTCGGTTCGCTCGGTCGCGTCATCGCGACCTCAATGCGCTAACCGACTCCATCAATCGAGGTGATTTTATGGCCGACCCTGTTTGGCTTGAAAGTGTTATTCGCGCAGCGGGAGTGACGGTCTCGTCGTTCCCAGGCGCATTGGATCGAGGTCACGGTGACTTCGGTGAGATCTGGGGCGTGATCGATCATCACACCGGAGCGCCAGTGGGCAGTAATCCCGGGCCTGGTGCGATCGCGAACCATCCGTCGCTCGGCTTGGCGTCGCAGATTCACCTGTCCCGCAAGGGTGTCGCGACTGTTTGCGGAGTCGGAATCGCATGGCACGCAGGAACAGGTTCGTATCCCGGCCTGCCAACAAACGATGCGAACCGCGTGACGATCGGCATCGAAGCGGAGAACTCCGGCACTGAAGGATGGTCGTCCGAACAGTATTGGGCGTACGTGCGTATCAATGCTGCGATCCTCCGAAGGCTCGGCCGAAACGCGACACGCACAATCGGCCACAAGGAATGGGCCGCAGTGCAGGGGAAGTGGGACCCGGGCGGGCTCGACATGGGCAAGTTCCGCGCCGACGTTGGCAACATGATCGCCGAACTGAACGGCGTGAAACCAGACGATCCTGTTATCGAGAACCAGATCGATCGCGTTCGGTTCTTCTCCGACTGGCTCGGCAAGCGCCTCCACGACGGAGAACGCAAGTGCAAGGACGGCATCGGACGCTACGCGGATTTCGAAAACGGCTCGATCTACTGGCATCCCGACACCGGCGCTGTTCCTGTCCCAAAGCTGGTCTACGAAGTGTGGGCCGCGCGCGGCTGGGAGATTGAGTTCCTCGGCTACCCACAGCGATTCCACGTCGTCTACGAAGGCGAAGGGGACCTGCAGTCATTCCAGGGCGGTACCATCGCGCGCCGCTATGGCACGAAAGGTTTCGTCTGTCACGGCGTGATCGGCCGCCGATGGATCGAAGAGGGCGGCGTCCGCGGTGTCGACGACAAACCGACCGTCCTCGGCTGGCCGACGTCCGATGAGTACGACACCGGCGATGGTGGCCGGCGTCAGGACTTCGAGCGCGGATCTCTCGTCTGGCATCCGTCAGGCGCAATTCAGATCGTTGGAGGTAAGTGATGTCGCATCGGGCTGAGCGTACTTGGTCGTTGCCGTCGTTGTCGGAGCCGCAGCGCGCCTACTTTTATCGACTGTCCACTGCAGCGTTGACGGTCGCGTCTGGTTATGGGCTGGTGGATTCCGCTACGAGTGGGAACCTTTCGGTGTTTCTGCTTGCGTTGTTCGGTTTGCCCATTGCTGGTCTCGCGGCGAAGCATACGTCGACGTAACACGACTTCTTCCGGCGCCGGCCACCTGATGAGGGTGGCCGGTGTTGGTTGTGGAAGGAGTCTGTTGTGGACTCATTAACTTGGTCGCACATTGTGGCGGTTGTGTCGTCGGTGTTGGGTGTTGGTGGCATCGGCTACGGCGCTCGTGCTAGCTATCTGGCGACACGAGATACGAACGACACCAATGAATCTGCTGCGAGTGCAGACAATCAGCGGAAGGCGTTCGAAGCTTTCGCGGAGCAGCAGCGCAAAGACTTCGAGGTGCTGTTGTCGCCTATGCGCGATGACATTACGCGTTTGACTGAGAAGGTCGCGCGACTCGAAGAGGTCGTGACTGCGAAAGAAGCGATCATCCGCACGAAGGATGTCGTGATTTCTGCTGCAGTCACGTTGATTCACATGTTGATTGGGCAGCGCCGCGAGGACGCGCCTGCCATCGAAGTCCCGGAACCTTTGATCGGTTACGTGGATCCCACACGCATTTAGGACTGGCCATGGCTGATATGACTCCGGAAGATTATGCAGCGAAGTGGAAAGAGCTGTCGGGTAAGGATCTTCCGGCTAATCAGCGGGATCGTTACAAGCATATTTTCGGTGGCGGCAGCCTGTTTCAGAACATGGCGTCATGGATTCCATCGATCGGGTTCCTCGTCGACTACATCTTCAACACCGTTGACAGCAATTATGTTGAGCAACTCGACATTACACGCAATCAGCAACGTGAGATCAAAGAGCTGAAAGATGCGTACCGGCAGATGATCCTGCAGGGCGAAGCGCTCATGTTCACCACCCCCGGCACCTACTACCCGTCCGAAGGGATCGTGTCGATCGACCTCATCCTTATCGGGGGAGGAGGAGGCGGCGGAGGAGGTAAATGGGATTTGCAGGCCAGCCGCAGGCAAGGCGGATCGGGCGGCGCCGGGGGCGGCGAGATTTCCGCAACCATTCCGGCGCACCTGCTCCCGCCGTCAATTCCGATTGTCATCAACGAACAAGGGATAGGCGGGGGGCGGGAATCTGCTGGATCGGTTGGCGGAAATGTGATGTTCGGCAGTTACCTGATCGCAGGTGGCGGACAAGGTGGGCTAGGCGCTAACGGCAATGATCACATCACTCCAGCTGGCGGGTCAGGCCTGATCGCGGGCGGCGCTGGTGGGGTGGGCGGCTTCACCCCTAACCCTGCCGGTGGTTGGTCGAACTACCCCGGCGAACTGCGTGGGGGTGGCGGCGGTGGTGGTGGCGGAAGTTTCAGCGGGGGGACTGGCGGCACTGGAGGCGCATCCCCAGGCGGCCTTCCCGGCCAGAACGGCACTTCCCCTTCGGAAATCATCGCAACAGGCGGCGGCGGAGGAGGTAGCGGCTGGGTGAACAATCTCGCTGGCGGCCACGGCGGATACCCGGGCGGCGGCGGAGGAGGCGGATACGGCGGCGGATTCGACCAGACCGGCAACGGCGGCAATGGCGCCCGCGGAAAACTGATCATCCTCGAACGGAAATTCTGATGTCCCACAACAGGGTCCGCACCTACACCACATCAGATGTCTGGACGAAGGACCCGAAGCTGTACTCGATTGAACTGGTAATCCGCAGTGCAGGCGGCGGAGGGAGTTGGCCCACAGGGAACGGAAATGGTCATGGCGGCGGGGGTGGAGCGGCCGTCAAGTCACCGAAACGACGTATCCCGGCTGAGGAACTTCCCGACACCGTCATTGTCACAGTCGGCATGGGCGGACTCGGCGGAAACGCCGCAAACCGTAACGGCGGCAACGGTGGCCGCTCCGCGTTTGGCGACATCTTGGAAGTCGAAGGCGGGCAGGGGGCAACGACCACCGCCAGAGGCAAGGGTGGGCAATCGATGCTTTCCGGTGGCGACGGGTCGCAAGCTGGATCTGTGGGCGGCAACGCTCCAGTGCCGCGGTATTCGCTACTTGCTGGTGGTGGCGGCGGCGCTGGTGGTGGCGGTTTCATTGGCGGCAAATCGTCACTGGTTGCCGGGGGTGTGAGCAGCCCCGCGTTCTGGCAGACGTTGCAGTCGGGCGGAGGTGGGAGCACCGGCAATGCTGGGGGCTTCCCCTCCGGCGGTGGGGGCGGAGGCCAGGCCCCGAACTTCGCTGGAGGCAAAGGTGCAGATGGATGCGTCACGGTAATCGAATATCTCTACGACGAGGACGAATGATGGCAACTGCAACACTGATCGACGCTGACTGGGGTGGCTGCCCTGGCCCGGCGCAAATGTATGAGCTTGACCCGCCGTTGGCGGAGCATCGCAAAGAGAAGGTTAATGGGGAGTGGTTGACGCTCACACATTCCCGTGTGGTGATCTGGATGCAGCCCGGATTTGGGTCGACTGGCCCCTGTGTGAAGGTCGTTCCGCTTCGAAATGCGGGCGCTGCAGCGCTGAATGTGGAGATGCCTGGTTCGTATGCGTTGCAGCATGAGGTGTCGATCGACGAGGCTGCGTGGTGGGCGTTGCAGACTGCTGGCGGCTACGAGATTGTGAAACCTGGCTAGATGGATGCGCCCCACCCGTTGTGGGTGGGGCGCTTGACTTGTATCTAGTCCTGGTGAATATCGACGTTGTTGGTGGTGCCGACTACGACATTTTTGTCTCCGACGATGACGTTGACTTGTTTCGCGCCTCCGCCTTGTGCGACTTCGGACATCGCTAGGAGCACCTCGGCGCGTTCCTCTTCGGGGAGTTCGGCTATTCGTGGGCCGATGAGTGCGACCCATCTGAGGAACTCGACCGGCAACTTGAGGATGTCGTCGGACAGTTCGGCGTGTATTGCTGGCCGTTCACTGTCGTTGCTCACAGACCGCAGTTTACCGTGACTTCGGGTCCGGGTAAACCTGTGGGGTGCATTAATAACCGTCATACGTCGCCTCGGACGTGAATAGCTGTCGCATGACAGTTTTATACGCCAGAATCAAACTCCGTTACGTGCGCGAGGTAAAGAGTTACCAAAATGCGACAAAAGAGACCGATTGGTACAGGCCATCAGCGCCGATAACTGACACCTTCACGGATCTTATCCTCCGTGTACGTCTGCGACCCCTCATCTGCGAATGCAACGACGTAGAGTTTCTCTCCCGCGGGGAGCCCGGAAAGGGTGAATCGATACGTGCAGTTCTTTAGCGGAACCTTCGCGGCCGCTGCGGCTTCGCTTTCCTCAATCTCAGGTTTGCCCAATGCGGTCGTCGCGATTAGTTCACCGTTGCCATTCTTTACGCGCACCTCGTCGGTGGACTTGAACTTCCCGCAGTTCATTTCGGAGAAGCTTACGTTTGTCACCGGCAGGTAGACCATTCCGGTCGCGTCGAATGTTTCCGGTTCCTGCTCGCCGCCGCATGCACTGAGGGTTGCAATGGCTGCGGTTGCGGCGAGAGTGACAGCGAGGCGTTTCATGGGTCTTCCTTTACTCGGGTGTGTAGATCGTGCCCGATGAATCCAGCAGTGACAAGCGGCCGTCCAGTCCAATTCGGATGCCGGAGTCTGTGCACAGCCCTGACCTGCCCGTGAGCGCACTTGGATGTGATTGCGCATAGCTGTGCGCATAGTGCTCGATTCGCGGCCCCCGTGGGCTGCTGAGTGGCCGTGTGGGCCACCCCTGTGGGATGGGATCAATACCGCGGACGACGAGCAGGGACACAGTTTCCGGTCAATATTTACCAGGTCTGGCCAGGGGAAATGGAGTCAGTTAAGGTCGTCAAGCGATGCCATTGATGCCCTACCTCTTCTGGGGTACTACTCGTCAGTACCCGGCTGTTGCAGACACTAGTGAATGTCGGCGTCGACGGTAACCCTCCGGTTGCCGAGCGGTCA
>Ga0153993_100028_pt1 | contig 41401 bp, 45 predicted proteins | sample TSNC077MetaG_FD_104706 | JGI IMG/M metagenome (GOLD analysis project Ga0153993, IMG submission 104706) | Attine ant fungus gardens microbial communities from North Carolina, USA - TSNC077 MetaG | ecosystem: Host-associated > Fungi > Mycelium > Unclassified | place: USA: North Carolina, Lumber...
CAATAAGAAGGAGTTTCTCATGATATCCACTTGAGCAGGACGCACCCGATACATGGATCGACTAACAACTTTAATCTTCCATCGGGTGAGAGGACTTGAGCTTGCAATGATAGACTTCCCAATTCGTTTTGTTTTTCCAGGTCAAGAGTAGCAGATGAGACTACTCACCACTTCTCCCTTGAGGTCTGCATAACAGTTCGTTGCCGCATTCTGGATGATATATCGTTCATGATCGCCGTTACTAGTGATAGTCCACTAAAAAGCCATATGGGCATTGCCAGCTACAGAGGTTGGTGTAAGAGCTCACCTTAGAATATGAGTTGGGGCTATCAACAAGTGTTAAAGGGCACTCAAGTCCTGCTCTCTGTACCGGACGGGGATCGACAATGTTGTGAATAACGTAGGTCTCCTCGGCTTTGAATGACATGGTGGTAGTATAGAGGAGAGAAGGGGACTGGTGTGGGTAGGGACTGCTAGTTTACGGCAACTTTAAAGTCCTTGTCGGTAATCAATCCGCTGTCACAGCCGCAAGAACCGAAATATCCCAGTATAATGATGCCTGTGGCAAATTGACAGCACAAATGATGTCCTAATTGATTGGTTCAGAGCACTACAGTGAACAGCAAAGCTGCATGAATCTTATGAATCGGATATTAGATTGGCAAACTCGCAACGATGCTATCTTTGGTGCTGAGTCTTTTTGGACACATCTTATTGTTCTCATTAGTGTCATCAGTCATCTAGTAATTTAGGCACTATTTTACATTCTCTATGGACACTAACAGCTACTAGTTTCACATATATAAGGTACTATGTAGCACGATGTACACTTCAGTTCCCGTGTCACTTCGAGTGCTGAAGTTATCCTTACATCGGACCATTTGCAGTCAGAAAAGCTGTAAAGAGTGAGGGTGCATCGAAATTTCGGGGCAACTTACCAGAGCGGTATCGTCGTAATAAGCTACCATTACACTTTATTGTTTATTTACTTCTGGACTTTGTGACAGGCTGTACGGCACAATGCACTTTGCAAGGTCAATTCTAGCAAGTATCTAGCTGCAAATAAAGCAAAGTGTAGCACCTCACACCTTCTATCAGAGTACAGGAACAAGCTGGATTCTCAAGAAGTCCGATCAGACAACCATACCCTACACGTTGTTCGGCTTCTCAAGTAATTTCTCAAACCGAGGGCCCTACATCGACTGCTACCCACAGTATTTATTACAGTGGGGTTCACCAAGTCATATAGACTCAAGTGGGAGTATGTCCAAACGGCGATCGGGCACCAGTATATAGATCAATGACTTTAGAAAGAAAGATGTATTTAATGAATGAAAATCATACTCTGGTCACATGTACTAGTATAAGTACTAGGGTGCAGAAAAAGAATTCTGTGATTTTTGAGATTGCATCAAGCATAAGACGTCGGACATGGCATAGCACATAGCTTACTTAGGAGTAATTCTGAAGCATTTGAGTGGGACCGAATTTGTAAAACTAATATAGAACATAGGAAGACAAGTAAAACGATTAGACATGAGCATGCTTCTGTTTTCCGGTCCTGATTTTCCTGAGGTAGAACTTGGCGACAGAATGAATCCGCTGAGATCGACTGACAGAAGGAAGGCAACTCACTTCAAGCTCTTTACCCTCAAGGATATAGCCATCGGCACGACCAGACTGACCAGGACGACTGGTGATAGCAGCATAGAGACGACCCGCAGCAAATTGTGTTTCAAGCAGAGAATCGATTTTAGCATCTGACAAGCCAACAAATTGAAAATCACTCGCGAAATCTGTATCAACAAACACACCTTTCTTCCTCTCTTCAAGGTTGCGCTGTACATGGTTGGAAAGTTTTTTCGGTTCTTCAGTGGTAGACTCAGTTGTCTGGGCCTTACCCTTCTTGGTAACGGGCTGGGCGTACTGTTGCAAGTTAAGAATGCGACTGACCAATCGAGTGCGAGACAAAACATACATGGGCCTCATACCATTGACGGAAGGGGGCAGCGTCGACCTGGATGATGGCACTCTTGACAAGAGTGTTTGTTCGAACAAGTTCATTGTTGGAGGCGTTATACACCTAGTTCAAGAATCTAGCACCGACGATTTTGAAAGCAACGCTTTGATCGCCTACCACACCAATAATTCTGGTCTTCCGAGTAACATGCTCTGAACCCCAGGCGTAGTTCCCACTGTCGAGACGGAGAGCACGGAACTTCTCAGACCCTCCACGGACACGAACTGTGTGAATACGCTTGGGACCAAGTTTGGTGTTGGCAGGTTGACGACCGAGTTCGAATTTTCTCTTCTTGCGGTAGTGAGCGCGTTGACCACCAGAGGCAGAACGTTTGTGCCGGGACGATCGAGAGATACCTTGGCATTACAATTCAACGTCTCCAAGGGACAGGATGCGAAATCGGCAGCGCTCACCCATGTCGGAAAGTCTTGTGAAAAGGGTACACCAATACCGCACAAGGTTGTGTGGATGTCAGTCACAGATAAGGTTTGATGACTTTTCAATATCCGACCGGCACTCCCCGTTTAGCCCTTCATCAACTCTGGATCGCTGTAAGATAGCTTATTTTGGAACGCGTTTGATAGACCACCCCAGACGCAGTCCGTATCGTACCGCCATCTATCCTGTCCACCGTGTTTTGGCACTTGTGTACACAAATACGGAACTTTCTCTGCACCTTGAAGATTTCCTGTGACCCTTAAAACAAATGTTTCAAATGTGGCCATCTCATGGTTACCTGCATTTATCATGCCTGATCAATGTTAGCCTTCCTACGAGTCTTTTTGCAATCTCCTTTCATGCACTTCAGAAGATTTTGAGTATTTTTACAAGGGTCCATATACAACAGCCCAACTAGTTTCCAATGTACAAAAAGATCTCCTTGATAGGCACCTCAAAGATCTGGAACCTGATCAACGAGGAATTTCTACATACAAACTCCTTACTGCCATGCTGGAACATGCTCCTAGTAAATCTGGAAAGAGATATGTTGCAACTGTTTTACACATTGCTTACACTAAGGGTATGGAAGATGTGAAAAAAAGTGGCAGATGCATGGTTGGAGCATATGTTTTTCAAAAGTGAGCAATCCACTATCCACTTCTATAGGTACCTGATCTGATATTCGATAGTGTTAGCCATTTCAAAGATAGCCACAACCGCAGTCTCAAAGAGTCTCACCCCCACTATTTTAACGACACGGCACGGGAAATTGAGAGTGCTAGTCGCGCAGAGCAGAGAAAACTCTGAGATTCTGTGAGGAATATGATAGTATGTTCCTTCTCATTTCCCAGGTTCAAAAGCGGGAGAATAACCGTTGTGCCATTACTGGTGCATTTGACGAACAGCTTTCAAACCGCCTATTGGAGCAAGGAAGACCTATTCCCTCGGGCTTGAGGTTATCCCTCCAAGCTGCCCATACCTTTCCACTCTCATTGAATCAATTTCAAACGGCCTCTGAACTGGTAGATCTTGGCATTTTGTCCCTTTTAATTATTTTGACCTGTCCCACAGCATATTGCTGCTATAGCATGAGATATGCTACGATCATGCAAAATTGATGTGACAAAACTTGCTAGATCGAAGACCAATTCTACAAAAAATGCTATTCTGATGTCCAACGACCAACATAATAATTTTGGACGTTTCCGGTGGTATCTTGACAAGGATGCAGTAAGTTGTTTTTTTCAATTTATTCTACCTGAGTGATTGGTTGATTATTGGCAGTAATCCAAACAAATACAAGGCACGGGGGAGTCGCCCAAACTATACATTCAGTACTGGAGAGTCCAGTTATGATGTAGAGTTCCGAACGGAATCAGGAGTGAAGCCACCTGATCCTCAATTCATCAAGATTCATGCTGCTTTTGCTCATGTCCTGTATGAATCTGGTGCCGGTCAATACTTTAACAGGGTAGAATATGATGCTGAGCGACTTGGAGAGCTCTCTGCAGATGGCAAATCAGACTTAGGGTCACTACTCATGAATCGGCTGGCAAATTGGTTTCCAACAGCAAAAGCACATGGGTTGTCGTCGTATGTAGATATTGAAGTTTAAATAAGTCCTGTTATTGGTATTTTCATAATACATTCTCTTATGTATGACTAGTCTCTCTCTCACGTCAGGTCGTGGGGAGGCGATACCTTGACTCGTTATGCTAGGCCTAGGCTTACTATTTTTATCCAATAGCACATTGTTCGCCGATCGATATCAGTCTCTACAGGCAATTGCTCTCTATATGCCCGCGGCTTACTGTTATCCTCGACCATAAACTCGCAAGCCTAGAACTGCATTGAAGAAATTTCCCAAGAAACCGACACTTTATCAAATCACAAAATAATCCAAAACACTCGGGGACAATGTGCTAATCCGTAGCTACCACTTGAAATGGTCAAACAACTGTCCAAAAGATGAAGAAATTGGGTATGAAATGCCACTAGAAATGAAAACGCCACTCTCCCTCAGAATCAAACAAGACTGACAAGCATATGGAAAAATGGATATGTTAGAAGGATATAGCGAGTACTATTCTGAGACACATGTTTCGCTCTGGAATATCCAGATCTGCAGTAACAATCACAAATCCTGAAGAGCAAGGTTGAATAGACAACTCGACGCAAGACATGTTGAGACCTTACAATCATATTTAGATTCCCAGAGAGTAACCTGTTCTCCAAGATACAACCATCCGGAATATCAATCCTCTGACCTTCGTTCGCCACAATGATGACAGTGCCACGCAGCGTAACATTGCGACCGAAATTCACGTCTCCAGTTACAGTCAGGTGATCAAGCTCGAGAATACGGGGGATCTTCTTGAATCGTTTCTGGAATTGTTGAATCTGTGACCGGATTCAGTAAAATGTCGTAAGATCACCATGTCGTCGATCGAACCTTTTTGAAGTGATCACCCAGCTTGATGACAGGTATAGTCTCGAACATCCTATTTTCATTGATGACCAATTGACCATGCTGGAGTGAATATATATCACTCTTGATTAAGAGAAGATCAGAGCAGCTTTTGACAGGTAAGAAACGTTTGCGAGGCACATTAATGCCATGTGCATTCCTGAAGTGCTTGATAGCAGCCCCAGCGGCAGTCTCGAGCTGGATGACTGCATGGCCATCATCAGTAGTTTTGGGGTTGACGATAATCTCGAGCTCGAGACCTTCATTCTCCATGATCCGTTTGAGAGCTGGATGCGATGTAAGAATCGGTTCCAAAAGCCGAAGGCAAGAGTAAGTACCACGTAGGTCTATCCAGAGGCTGTTGGTGTTGAAGATCTTGAATTTACGGACTGGCAAGGGTGTCATGATTTCAAATTTGGGCACCAAAAATACGTACCAGACTTGAAATCTTCTACATGTTCTGAAGGAACCTGGGCAATCTCAAGCAAACGAACAGAACCCTCGTAATCTATTTTCGTAGTTCAGCTAGCGGACTATGTTGATCTGAACGGATATACCAATCAAAGTTCCACCCTGTCAGACTGTCAGAGCAAGATGACACACACATACGACATGAATTTACCTTGATATCGGCCTTGGTCTTGTCGGTGACCTCCATGATAAACTCGGCTTGATTATCAATCATGTACTGAAGAATGCTCTCGTCGACACTAACGAATGATTAACTCGAGGAAGGGCGAAGCGAGGGACGTGCTTACACAGCGCCAAGATTATCCGAGTTGGAAACGAAGAGGTACTCTTTGCCCTCGGCGAGAAGCTGGTCAAGGACGCCAGAGTGCATAAGGGCATTATAGAGATCTCCATGGCCTGGGGGGTACCAGTTGGCCTTGTCATCATCGGCGCGTTTGGGGCAGGGAAGGAGAGTTTCCTTATAGATACGGGGATAGCGGGACTGATTGAAGGTCGTGATGCGGAGTTGTTGGTTAGCATATTTTTTTATGATACGAAGGGTATCCTCGTGGGTATTGAAGGAAGTCATGAGAATGAGCGGCACATCAACATGATTGGCGGTGTTGAGATGTTCGATCTGCCTGACAGTGAGATCTAGGAAAGTCATGTCGTTTTTGACCTCGAGCGCACTCTTAGCGCCGGTCATACCTAGGAGAGGGACATCGGTGACACAGAGACAAAGAGAGAAACGAGATACCCATGGAAGTACCGAGGCCACCGTTGACCTTGAGGACGGCAAGTTTGTTGAGGTTGTTGACATCGTTAGCCTTGGGGAGATTAGCATAGGGGACGATCTGATCGGCAGCAGGAGACTTGATACGATCCCAGTCGCTGAAAGCAAGTCAGGGGAGATGAGGGTGTGATAACGTGATACCTACAGATCGACGTGCTTGGCGCGTTCGGTGAGGTAGCGGGTGAAGAGATAGAAGAATGACTGCATCTCGGTGTCGAAGGCCTGATAATCGGTCAGCGATCTGGACAGCGAGAAGGGGTGTTAGATGGACCTTGCGGGTCTGAGGATCGGTGACACCAGAGACAAGGCTGCTGAGCTCATTGCGCATGGCCTTTGCGGCGACGCCGGTGGTGGCAGTCTTGAAGTCCATGTGGCTGGTGCCGCGAGCGCGGACAGGGTAGGAGTCGCTACGGGGCATGAGGGAGGCAGACATGTTGATGTAGACGGGAGAGGTGGTGGTGGTCGAGATGAGAAGGGGGGCAGAATTTGTGCGGGCTAATCGAGTGGGGGGTCGGTGACGTCTGGGGCCCGGGTTATCAGTGTTCTGAGGCTCCGGGTCAGTATTCTGAGGCTCTTCACTGATTGGCTCGCAGGTGCGAAAACTAAACATCTCTTCGCTTCAATCTTCTTATGTTTTATCCAAGTACCATATGGGCAACTTGCCTTGATCTTTTCCATTCGTTTCCCTCTTTAGTAATATTCTGTACAAGTGGCGCAAAATGCAAGGTCATTTTCAATTCTATAGGCAGAGTGTTCAGCATAGTTTAGTTGGTATCATTGGGGCTCGTTTGTAGTCAGAGAAACAGCTTTTGACGGTATCTTTGGTTTCTCCCAGGGAGATATCACTATTCAAACGTGGCGTGTGTTTGAATACGAACTTGAGGTAGAGCCCAATACAAAAATAGTGTCCTTAGTATTCATTACAGGTGGCCTAGGATTGGTGTACAGAGCACAGTGTATCAAGCTATCATACCAGAGGTATAAGGGATGAGGGTAACTTACTCTTACCCGCGACTTAAAGGTAAGCCAAGAGCAGTGATATTAAATATGCGAAGCGTCGTTTTGGCGGGATTAAATACCTAAACGATGGTCCATTCAGTACGCACATTGGAATGAGTCATATACTCGGGATCTAGATCCTTCGAGGTGAATTACAACCGTAGACAAAGGGCATAAAATGTATATGACTTGAGATTACATAGCATCGTTCGATAGTCCATGAGTTGGTCAATCAGACCGAAACAAAGCAGGTAATGATTACAAAAATGGCGATAGGGAATACAGCAATATCGCCAACATCGTGAAGGACATGGCTCCATAATCTTCTCTTTGAACATTTGTTCGACCTTTGCACAAAGAGGCGTCCCAAGCCTAAAGGCAATCGTCGACGACTACCAAAACAATTGACAGAACCTAAACTTGTAACAGGATTCGGTAGGTGTTTTGAGGACATGGAAATATGTTCGTTAGCATCATCTCGGGGTGATCTCCGTGCTCGAGTCACAGCAGCACAGATGACGATGACAAGAGAAAGTAGGAAGCATGGGATGTACACGTTGAGGTATATCCCTAATTGATCTGGAAGGAGACAAGGTACGTCGGCATAGGTCGGATGAAGGTCATCCCAGTAGGAAGCAGGAAATAGGGATAAGAGCTGGAAAGCGGGTCTTCGGACGTTCATTGCCATGGATAGAGATTTGACAGTGACCTCCCGCACGGGTTGAGAGATGATGGCCTGATGAATATGTTCACAGTAGTCATGGTCATCGCCGCTTGTGAAGTTCTTAGCTTTAATGAGAAACTCGAACTAAAGAGAACACACCTGAAGACAACTATCGGTCGGATCTGATCCAATAAATAGAAAGTCGCCTGTTTTCCTAACGTGTTCTGATAGCCAAACCCGACACCAGGCCGTATTGTTCCTTTCTCTCGAAGTGGGCCGCAGCGTTTTCCATCAGGTCGATATAAAGGTATATGAGTGAAGAGGACGAGTGGATTTGGACCATTGACTACACAGCATCTTAAGCGAGGACACGGTGCAAGACTTGGAAACAAACAATACCATCATGTATCTTCCTTATAAACTCAAAAGAATGACCTATCTTCGGTTTCCACTCATTAAATGGTTTTGCTTTGCCCTCACGCTCGTAATCTTCTCGCACAAAACCAGGGGCATCAAAAAGCACCACCGTATGATTTGCCAAAGTAAATTTATCATTCAGAGGGCCAAAATGCGTAGTGTACCGCTTGAGTGCATTGCGAGAGAATCCCGTTTGATACTGTATTCTGTGGAAACAGATGAGGGCAAGTGTTCACGGTGAATTGTTGAACAAGGAGCTCACCCCGTGTCATGATTTCCGGGTATGAAGTAATGCGGTACCTCCTTTTGTGCGCGAAAAATACCCTTGAAACGAGTATAATATTCTTCATATCTATTGGAGAGATGAGCGTTGTGTGCGGTGTCTGAATATCAAAGCATACTCGGCATCAGACATTTCCATCCGCCCACCATCCATCATATCTCCAAGGAAAATAACAATGTCAGGATTCTTCGACGTCGCCGCTAGCCAATTCTTCCGAAGGTTGAGATTGACGACGAGCCGGGCTAGATAGGATAAGAAGGCAAATCGGTCGGGATAGGATCGATGATCCAGAATTTGTGGGTCCGCGACGAGGAGAACATGGGCAGGGGACGTGCCATCTACATTTGGCTAGATAAGAAGGTAAAGTGGTGTTTGAAATCTCGTGTTTGCAATTCCTTGCTGGAGGACATACCAGTCCAGTGGTGTTGTGATCTGGCCAGTGGCATGACCTTGCAGATTTTTTAAATATGAGATACTCATACCAAAAGGCAAGAACTATCCAAGCCAAACGGAGTATGTTGACCACTCGACGTTGTCGAGGTAGCAAATTCATGAGGGCATATACTTTACAAGGCGACTGTTGGAAAACGAGAGGGAAGTACAATCATGATGCCTGAAGGTGTTTGTGACCGAAGGAAGTCCATTTCTTTCTCGTTCTTCTGATCCTCAAACAAAATGTGAGAATTATTATCCCTCTTGCGACCACTATAGACCATTCAATTATTTTAAAGTCGATATCTAAGCGGACTCAGAGTATATGATAAGAGACTCTGTGCTTTGCGCATTGGCCACAGCAGTCATCAATGCAGCCAGATGGACTACATATCTGGTCTTCTACGTCCATTAATGGTGTCCGCCAGAGCCATGGGCGCCCTCAACGACAGGGTGACGACCCTAGGAGGCAAATTAGTTTTGACCATAACAACACATTTTGTAAAAGCGTACGATGAGCTTGGCACCATCTCGTCTATGACCGTTGGCCGTGTTAAGCGTCATTGCTTACATCTCTGATAAAATCTGCTCTCACCTCGCTCTGTAGAAGATAAAGAACCACATCATCGCACCAAGTCCCTTCGCAAGAAATTGATGCTTGAATCCTGGAACGTAGGGGTTGAATCTCGGTGCTGCGATACGTTCATTTCATTCAGCAATGAACGGAGTTGGCACTCACAATAACCTCCGCTTGCCATTGAGGATGCTTTCGGAGAACGAGTTTGTTTTTGTTTGTACCATAAATGTATGTAGAACCATGTTCCTTTCACAACTCTCCCATGGAGATTGGTTCTAAGCGAAAACGCGATCTTGGTTGTCCCAGGATCACCTTCCATACTTCAGATAGGACTTTCGACCGTCTCTTGAGAGGTGACTTGTTTCCTCGGGTCTTTTATGCTTATGGTTGACATTGTCGGACTCAGAGGACTCACTCGAGGAGTTGAAAAGTGCTGTTAGAGCGAAGTTGGGATTCGGAGAAAATGCCAAAATTACACTCTCTCAAATGAGAAGTGGTTCCGACGTTATTTTGGAGGATGGTAAGTCCCGAATCTTCATCCTGTTCCCATACTTATCACACTTTTAGAGGATGACTTTGACGCCTTTTATCATTTCTTGCATTCGTCTGGTACAGCCTGTGTAAGAGTCACTATCGAACAAACTACTCATGGAAACAAAAGAGTACGCTTCGTTAATACACCTGGATGAAGATACACTCATTATTCTTCTAGCCAATACCATCCTCGAAAAAGAAGAAGATAGAAATTGCACCGCAGTCCTCGTCAGTTCAGACTAGTTCAAGCCTCGCCCCTACCACTTCAGCCGCAGCCTCTACTTCCAGGAAACGAGGAGTGTCTTTCGTTCAGCCTGACGGTAGTAAATCCGCTGAAGAGAATGCAGCTGATGCGCCGTCCGTTAAACACCATGAAACTATTGCAACTACTACAGAGCCATCGGATATTTATGCCTCCGCAGCCCTACCTCCTGCACATGTACCCAACAGCACAACAAGTACTGCTCCGACTTTACATGGGGACATTAATCCTTTGACCTCAATCATTACCGAGCCTTCATCTGTACCTCCGCCTCAAGAAGGAAAGAAGCCGAACAAAAGGAGAAGAAAAGCTACCAAAGAAAGCCTCTTGAAAGTACCTGAAATTGGTTCTGCAGATGTTACTCGAAAGGAAGCAGACGAGCCTCCCAGGCAAACACAAACCTCAATGGAACATGCTCAGCAAGCTTCAACATTGAAGGCGATGGTGGCCACGCCAGCCAAGGAGTCGTCTGTCAGTGTTAGTGGAGCCCAGATAGGTCTGTATAGATGTATATCTCTCATCCCAGTTTTTCTAAAGCTCTTCCTAGATGCTAAAGTTAAGGAGACCCAGCCCTCCACAGGGAATCTGCCAATTCATTTAACCCCTACCCTCGATAATGAAGAACTACGAACTGACTCAAAACGTCCAAAAGAACGTGCGAAGTTGAAGTCAAAAATGCGAAAAAAGATAACTAGCGCAGGTTAGCTTGCCTCCGCACAATCCGGATGACGAGTAACAGTGTCATGTAGTAGATTCTGAAACGAGTGACACAATTTCTCCAGTGCGAGCTTTCCATTTGGAAGAAAGTATAAATGCCGTAACACAACTCATGATTGGGAAATATATGGCGCCAGAGCTATCAACAGATGAGGTGACAGCTGCGGCACCGAGTGAAGTACCGATCAAGAGCCAGTCAGCTATTGTCCAACCAACTGCTATACCTTCAAATCCAAAGCCAGATGCTAAGCCGACTTGCCCTTACTGTGGTAAATCTTTGACTCACGATCGGTCCCGTTGTCCGATAATCAGAGCCAAAGATCCCAATGTCATTGGGCAGCGGATAGCTGAGCTCAAGCAAAACACTACCGACAACGTTGGTGCGCACGCAATTGAGGTTTTGGAGAACGCACTTCTGAGAAAACAAGGAGCGACGGTCAAAAAGAAGGCATCCTCTAATGTAAGTAGCGATGATGGACCTCGAAAAAATAGATCTTCATTAATTGACTTTCTGCCAGGCTGCTTCCTCAGCTTCTGTAAAACCTGTTCCTCCTGCCAAGCCTCTTCTGACAGTAGACAAGATATCATCAACCACGAAGATGACTCCTGCCGTACCCCCGTCATCTTTTTCTCCAAGTTCACGCAGTTTTCCAGAAGGAAACGACCGTCTACAAAACCCAAACACAACGCGAAAGTCTCCCCCGTATGAACCTGCCTCGCGAGTTTCTCCATCTCAGAAGTCCTCATCCCCATCACTCGTATCCCAAACCTCTCCAAGACAAACATTGAAAGATATGCCTGCTGCGGACAGTGAAAGCCAGTCACAGGATCCGTCAGAGACAGAATCGTCAGAGGCAGAATCATCCCATACACATACAGGGGCCCAAGCAGGTTCTTCAGTCAGCGACATCCGTGAAGACAGCAATAAAGAAAGTTCTTCTGAAGGTGAAACAACATCTGCTCTGCATTCTCGCCAGCTTGACCCAATCTACTCCGTCAATATATCAGGTTACAGTGACAAGGATTTGGAAGCTATTATCCGGGGACCTGGAGATCCGCTAAAACCCACAGACTGGCTATCTTCTGAGTCAAGCGAAGACGAAGAGATTGAAGACATTCGACCGGATGATAGTCCAGAGGAAGAACAAGAGTTCAGGCGTTCTCTGGAGCCTCAAAAGCCCTACGTGCTCGGGAATGAATCCTCAGACGAGGAGGTAGGCGATAATAATGGGAGTGAAAGTGACAATAGTGAAGATAAGACGGTCCATAGCCACAAACCGATGACCTCAATACCCCCCATCGTCGCACATGTTGAAATTCAGGATGGATTCCGAGAAACACAGCCAATACCGCTCCCAGTTCCCGAGCGCTTTCAGCCTCCGCAGGCCGGAACCTCCTTCCAAGAGATGAGTCAACGACTGGGTTCTATGGAGTCAGACAAAGGGGGTAATGACGCATTTGAACAAGCGCTGGAAGAAGAAAATACAGTACTTGGTCTTGCTCAACAAGGACCATCACATTCCTCAGCCAAGGGGGTAACATCGCAATCTCCTCGGATATCTCCAGAACCCGACCAAATTGGTGGCGTTGAGGTAAAAGAGTCGGATCCCACTGAGTCTGAGGCCAACAATCCTGAAACAAACCTTTCAGAGGTTGAAGAGGCTGAACCTGCCCAAGTCACAGGGTCTGATCCCATAGAAGCACCGGAAACTCTCGACCCCCATGACTCTCATGCTCGTCAAGGAAGCCTCATCGAAGATTACGAAGGTTCTACCCCAGCTTTACCACTTCCAGGATCCTCAATCGCAGAGCCCGAACGGGCAGCCACGCCGAAGCCGGGCATCTTTGGTAGAATGAAGAACCATATGAAATTGGCTCGCGAAGAGCAAACTTCGAGTTTGAATTTGAATTCGAATTTGACTGTGGCACCGAGTGCCAAGCCTCGGTCAAGAGCTGCTGCGAAGAAGAGGATTGAACAGTCTGACTTGGACGAAGAAGATCAGGATATCCCTCCTCGACGCTCTACAAGAGTACCCGCTCGTAAAGCGGTTGATAACCCCCAACCTCCAGTTACTAATGGTTCTCAACCCTTGGCAAAGAAGACACAGCAGGTCAAAGCCATGCCGAAAAGTCAAGACGCTGCAAAGCCACCTCGGCCTGAGACCAAAAAGCAAACGAGAGGAACGCAAAATAGGAAGAAGGGCGTAGCAAAAGGGGCAACCAAATCTCCAACACCATCTTCGCCGAAAGAGGACATGCGATCGAGCGTTGTGGAGAGTCAGGCCGCGGAACTTGCGCAGGAAGTGCGGTTCCCGCCAAGGTCTTCGGTATCCTTGGGTGCTTGGGAAATCATGCGATCTGGGACGTCTGTTGGTCATACACAATCTGACGTCATGATTGACGAACTGCAGTCCGATCCAGACACAATTTTGCCAGTTCCATTTCCACTCAAGCCTCAATCCCAGCACAAATCGGCTTCTCCAGGTCGCAAACAGTCGTTCTCTGAGCCGAAGGCAGATCACAATACTGAAGTTCGCGAGGTCACGGACAACAACCCACTCTTCATCCAGAGCGAAAGCCAAACGGCATTTCCACATTCTCAATTCCAATCCCAACTTCCTGATCCCCGAGAGTCCACTTCATCTGGCTCAGAAGAGGAAGTACGGGAGACCATTATCAAGAAACATCCAGTAAAACAACGTCATCCTGCGCAATACCGTCCACTCTCGGACATTGCGGGCGAAGCAAGTAAATTATTCACACCAAAGGTTCTGAGACAGTCAATTGGATTACGGGCCACTGACAGAGTGCCGAAGCAAAGGAAGGAGCGTTTAAGTCAGATGTACGGAAAAATGGGGATGGAAAATATAGACGATGGTAGCGACGACGATAGTGGAAAGGGAAGTGAAAGTGACGCGGAAATATCACATATTCCAAAGTCAAGGAAGGCTGGAGCAAGGTTGAAAGGAAGGACGTCAATTTAATCGCTTTCAGTATTTTTCGTCAAAATCTTGTTTTCTTTGTTCCGAGCTAATATCTAAGAAGCCTGATGTATCATTTTATTTCATGCCGACAATTTGGGCTCTCTACAGCATATATTATTTTCTCATATTCAAACTGTATGTCCGGAATGACAGACCCGGTGGACTACTCACTTGAATTACTCTTCTGGGCGCGGCATTACGTCGTCATCTCATGTTAGTCTGGTGCCGCATATCCCTAAGGATGACCGAACAGTTTGGTTGATTCTACTTCTGGCTTAGCTTAATCACATGTAGGTATCATCCAATTCAGAATGTAATATACACTCCGGTGCGGGAGAAGGCCGTACTTGCTTCGTTAGTGGCAGCCTGAAAGCTTGACTCGGGTACATTCAGGTACGCAAATACTATAGTTGTATGCAAGACTACCGACGCACTCTTACACGTGAACGATGGGATTGCTGGATTAGCCTTGGTTGCGACGAATGTTGTGATTGAGAGATCCGGGCCGTATGACAATATTGGGAAAATAGGGAGTTCGCGTTCACGAGATTAGTATGGGGATTGACGGTAGAACTAGAAACTCATCTGACATTAGAACATATTGAATTGGAGATGCACTGGAACAATTTCGGAATAATAAATTGTCACGCAGGGCGTGTGAGAATGGCGTGGGAACAGGGAGAGCATCGATAAAAGCTGCATCGAAATTTTTTCAATCCATATTTCAAACCACGGGAGGTAAACCTCCTTTGTTGATGCTTTTTACCAAGAATACTAGAGACGAGTTAGTCTTGCTTATAAGCATCCTTGCTTGCACTGACTTTTTCCCCAGCTACCTCGGTGATCTCGTGTTTTCCCTCCTCGGCCTCTTAAATAATACCTGTGTCAACTCATCATGCTCGCTCGTCACATCTTCCGCCTTCAAAAGCTATCTCGGGGCCTCGCTACTCATGCGGAGTCTTTTTCTGGGCTTCCTGCTGCTCTTCACCTCAAGTCCGGCGAGTCCTTCAAGGGCAAGTCATTTGGTGCCCCTCGCAGTCTTTTTGGGGAGACCGTCTTCTCAACTTCTATTACCTCCTGTGGGTATTTCATTTTTTCTATGTGTTCGATTTGCATTCTTAGTTACCTTAAATCATAGACACCGAATCCATGACCGATCCCTCTTATCGAGGTCAAATTCTTGTCTTCACCACGCCCATGATCGGTAATTATGGCGTACCTCTCAACAAGGCTCCGTTAAACTCGCAGGATGTTGGCGTTGTCCTTGAGTCCAAGGAGATTCAATGTGCTGCAGTCATTGTTGGTGACGTTGCCGAGCGCTTCTCTCATCATTCTGCTGTTGAGTCTCTTGCATCTTGGTGCAAACGTCATAATGTACCAGGCATCACTGGAGTTGATACTCGAGCAATTACCACTCTGTTGCGCGATCAAGGGACTACTCTCGGTCGGGTGGCGATCGGACCTGATACCTGTCTCCCCGCCCCTGAAGCTCATGAGTATTGGGATCCTACCACAGAGAACCTTGTGGACCAAGTTTCTACCAAGGCCCCATATGAACTCAACCCTACTGGCGATATTCGTGTTGCCGTCCTTGACTTCGGTGCCAAAGCAAACATCCTGCGTTCTCTTGTTCGTCGGGGCGCTGCTGTCACTGTACTCCCTTGGAATTACGACTTTAATACAATTAGGGATCAGTTCGATGGACTTTTCTTGACCAATGGCCCCGGGTCGCCCACGCATTGTGCGCAAGCTGTTTTAAATCTCCGTAAGACCATCCAAGAGTGGAATAAGCCCATCTTTGGTCTCTGTATGGGTCATCAAGTCATTGGCATGGCTGCTGGCTTGGAAGCATATAGGATGACATTTGGAAATCGTGGTCACAACCAACCTGTCCTGGCTCTCGCCAATTCTGGCTCAATTAAGGCTGGTCGTGTTTACGTCACGAGGTAATTGTTTCCTCACTTGCTTATTATACCTGCGTTAATCTAGTACCGCAGTCAAAATCACCAATATGCGTTGAAGCTGCAAGATCCTTTCCCTGCTGGATGGGAGCCTTTCTTCATCAATTGCAATGATTCCTCAGTTGAGGGTATCAAATCGACTTCCGCTTCCGGTAAGAACATAATCGGTGTTCAGTTTCATCCTGAGAGTGCAGGCGGCCCTCTTGACACTATTGAAGTTCGTCCCTTTCAAATTTTCAAATGAAACTGAGTCTTAAGGATGTTGCGCCAGATGTTCTCCGATTTCGTCAAGGACTGCAGGATGGCTCGTTTATCTCAGCGACTTGGTTCTCGACCCAAAGCTCAGATCCCTATTGATTCTTCTCTGAACGTGCCACCCAAGTTTGCACCCACAATGAATGTTTAGATCGGGTTCCTGTTGTTATTTCTCGGCATGGAAAATCAGCCTCGTTCCTGCACTTGCTTCAGCTACGAATTTTGTGATATTATGTGAATAGGTTACCCAATATGGAAGTTACCTTTGTATCCGTTTGTCTGGTTGTGATTATTACACTCCAATGAATTTCCTTGACAACTACGACATTGCAAGTTCTGGGAATTCCACACCTCCACCTAACCAGCCGCAGCAGAGTCTAAATGAAGAAGTTAACCAAGTCATTGGACAAATAAGTCGCCTATGGATGGGTTTCAGAAAACAGGCATGCTTTGCCCGCTACTTCGGCTTAAACTCAAATGGTTAACTCTTGGACAGAGTCAGACAGTATTTCAAACTGCCCAAAGAGATTTTGGAGATATTGTCCCTCAAGTCCAGAGGGAAACATCTACAACAACGGAAGAGACGAGGCCTTCTTCTACCACGCCAACGGCGTCCTCGATCGCTACGCTGAACGACGCCGACGTGGATACGGCTGCAAACACCTCCACAGAACCCTCCGACCCATCATCCTCTCAGTCAGTTTGGAACACACAGGCGCTCTTTTCACGACTTCAATCCGCCCTTCCTCCTAACGTTGTCTCAACCGTGCAAAGTCATATTCCACAATCAATTAAACATGCTTCGGGGAATATCGACTTAGCACAGATACGCACGAATCTGTTCTCCGAAGTACAAAGGATTCAGGGTGTCACCCGTGCTCAAGCAGAGGAGTATGCGCACAAGAGTGAAGCTTTGCTACGAGAAGCGGTTAAAGAAGCTCAGGGGGTACTTAGAGATGCCGTGAAGGTCATTCCTCCTGAAGAAACTAACTCAAGGTTGAACTCTACTTCATCTGGTTCCAATTTGGGTGGATCGAATATGTCACCGGAAGATGTTGAAGTAACTGTGACCGATGCTACTGTTGATTCTGAAAAAGGGATGTCTGCTGTGAGTTCGAGGGCAGAAGTATTCCTGACAAGGTTGACACATGACCCTACCATTATGCGGACCGATCCAGCGTCAGACACAGTCACCAAAGAGTCGTACACAGCATGGATTCAGAAGGAAGTGGCCTCGAAAAACGGCGGTCTTGAAGGCGAGGAGTGGCGGACAACCATCACTAAGAGCTTGGAGGATCCTGCCAATGGTCAAGCCCTGATGTGCTTGAAGGAGACTGTCGGTAAGTCGTCGCTCTTTTTTGGACTACACTAGCTGATTTGTAGTTCGCCTATGAATTTCTAGTTCCTTCTGATATGACCGAAACAGAGTTTTGGCAACGATTCTTCTTCCGCTCACATCAAATTAAGGAAGAGGAAGAAAAACGGAAGGCTGTATTACAAGGTTGGCTCCCATCACTCAATCGAACCTTAAGTCATGTTCTGAATGCATATAAACAGTGAACACGGAGAGCGAGGATGATTTTGACTGGGATGACGAAGATTCTGAAGATGATAAGGAAGTGGCAAAGGAGACCACACCAACAAGATCCTTGGTAGGTTGAGATCCCAAAATCACGACTCACGACTCAACGGCTCGTTGTAGGCTCCCGCTATCAAAGAAAACTCGTCTCAGGTTCCCCCATCTTCCGCTGCATCAACACGAGATAGCAGTCTTGATAGTTTTGATGTCGTGTCCTCCGCTAACGCTAGCAGCTTGGGTGAGACAACCAAGCAACTAGATAAAGTTGCCACAAAACATCAAAGTGAGGGCAGTGAAGGAAAAAAGGAAGAAGAAGAAGAAGAGGAGGAGGAGGAGGAGGAAGAGGAGGAGGAAGAGAAGGAGGAGGATGACAGTGACTGGGAGTGAAGTCGTATTCTTTCCAGTATTTCCTTGTCCCGAGATACTCGTTATGGGTGGTGCACCTCTATCGCATTGACCATCTTGGTGAGATAAGTATCTCTGTGTATTATAGTCACTTTCCTACCTTCAGAGGGATAATTTGGATGACGAAAAATGAAATGGAAGCCACATTAGTAGGAAAGCAGGAAAACTTAGGATTTAGTGTAAACTAAGATGAGCAAGGGTGGTCTAGTGCATGGTCTAGTATGGCTAATGTTGGGTTTAAGTAACCTTTGCGAACGAGTCTTGTCTCAGCCACATATATAATACGATAGAATTAAGACGTAGATCAAAAGGTTTAAGACAATTTAGCAAACCAAATGAGAGAAGTGAGACTCGGTTTATTTTAGATGTGGCGCTCGATATTCCAGCATCTAGGTGTCCAGGAGAGTGATCAGGATCACATGCTATGATACCAAATCTACGACAGATAGACAGATCATCCTGGCGTGAGTGCGAGCGCGAAAACTATGGTCGAGTGCGACCTGAGCAAGGACGGGTATCAACTTGTCTATTTGCTTGTGATCCGCTATCTATACAATGTCTAAAGTTAGATTGGGAGACAAGATTAGCAGGGAATCAGGTGTGATTACCGGGACGGCGAACTCATTGATGATTGCCTGAGGGTTTCAACTGTTTCTTTTAGCAGTAACATGAATCTGAGAATCATATTCACGTAGCATAGCTGTGATATTTGAACTTGAACATCACACCTGTTTCTTGATACAGCTGTATTATGTGAATGTTAATTGACTTTGTGGAAGTGCCCTCCATCTTGCCGATCCAAGAAAAAAAAAAGAAGTGCCCTTCATCGATTCTCATGAAAACCACAACCACATGTAATCAATCATGGGATCAACGATGAGTCACATTGTAAACTACGGGTCCTGACCACCATCAGATATCAAGGATCAAGAATGCAAGAAGTTGATGAGAGATCGCTTCGTAATGTGTTTCTCTTTCGGCTAAGCCAATCCTTATTTAAATCTCGGACGGTCCCCGGGTTTTTCCAACACCGACCATCACACTGGCTGCTCGTCAGTTCTTTCTATATGTCCATGGGTCGTCCTAGCACTGTATTGAGAAGTGTCCTTTATTCTCCTGCTTTGACGACTAACATTCTTCGGATATCATGGATCTTGTTTGTCTGTTGGGCTGAAGCTGGGGTGTACTTTTGGAGCCTGTCGATCTGTAAATGGCCTACAGATGAGGTGTGTGTGTTGGCTCTTAAATATCATACAAGTCTATATCGAAGGTCGTGGTCCCAACAGACGACGGAAGACGCATCACACGTGTTATTGATATCGGATCCGCAAGTTTCGGTCCCTTCATCCAAGCTGTTTTCACTCCTACACACACTTTCTACGGACAAATTCCTCAAAAAGAGTTGGTATGTTACAAGACATCTAGATCCACAAGTTGTGTTCTTCCTGGGAGACATGTTAAGCGATGGGAAATCTGTGAAGAATGAGGCACAGTGAGTATCCTGGTTGTCGAGGAACAGCCACTCATTGTGAACAAACACCCAGATACAGTCGACTCGTTCAGAAATTCAAGTCCCTATTTCCGTTTGATGCCTCTACTGCGGTATATTACTTGCCCGGGAACAATGATGTAGGGTGAGATTCTGGATCTGCCCGTGCTTCTTCGGGGGCGTTTAACTTAAGCGCTGATCTCTTTTTTTAGTTTGGGGCGTACTTCTGCTTTAAGCATAAGGAAGTATTATCAGAAACACTTCGGCCCATTAAGCACGACTATCACCCTCAAAAATACTTCGTTCTTTGCAGTTGACGCTCCGGGTCTGGTTGATGAGGACTATCTCATGTACACACCCGGCGTGCCATCTGATCATTGGAAATCCCTCCCCGGGGGTGTCGTAGAAGCTGTCAAGGATGTCGCAGCTCGTAAGTGACATGGGACACATCCGCCTCCGAGGAAGTCGAAAAGCTAACTCACCTTTTGCATCTGCCAAAGAAAATCATGACCCGCTTATCGTACTGTCCCATATACCACTGTATCGGTCCGAAGATGATTGTGGGCCTCTCCGTGAAAGTGGGACGATCAATAGGGGCGTAGGATATGGATATCAAAAGACACTCAGTAAACAGACGACCACCTTCTTAATGGAAGCGCTAGAGCCGTCTATAGTATTCAGGTACGCCGATATATTTATCGCATCCATCAGCCTGACCTCATCGATACAGCGGGAATGATCGGGATTATTGTGAATATTTGCACGACGGTACACCGTTCAACATTAACAGATCCATTCCAGAGGTCACAGTAAAGTCGTTTTCTCCCACTCCCTACATCCGTAAACCGGGATTCCAGCTTCTCTCGATCATAGCTTCAGCAGCCGACGGAGAGACAACAAATTCTCTTCTTCATCATCCATGCTTTCTTCCTGATCACAAATTGATCTCTTCTGGGTACAAGAACTCGGCGTTTGTGACGTTCTGTATCCTTGTCATGTTGAATGTTCAACATTTCTGGCGATTTCGTCGTTCGAAACCTCAAACACCACTGATCATGCCCAGAAATCAAATATTGCCAACGTCCCGGAGTCCTGTGGCATCAGCCACACCATCAGCCTCATTATCATTTCAAACACTAACACCGCAGGGTCTCAGAACATCAAGTCCACAACTGAATTTCTCGGTACATGATGGCGAGGACCCAATGTTTCCGAGTCGGTACAACGTCTATAGAGATGCGAGCTATTTCAATGATCAAGGATGGGCACCAATAGGCTATTCGACGGACTCTGATACATCTGTACCTGCTATGCTCAATGAGGATCCTTGGGGTTTCCCCTCCCCATCTCAATCCATCCCTGCCCCTGGGAATGTACCCAAGCATTCAAGTGCTTGGAAATCATGGATGTTCATGATCGGGAGAAGAGAACGGCAGCTTATTCTTTTTTGCATACCCCGCTTGTCCGTATGGTGGACTGCATTTCTGGCAATGCTCAAGATTCTGAGAGACCGGGACCAAAAGAGTTTATTAAGGAGGAAGAGGGGCATTGTCGCATCGACACTGATAGAGAGCATCTCAATATTCTGGCCTGCAGGTGTCATCTGGTTGTTGATCAATTGTTGGATGTTCTAACTCATCGTATATCGTTCACTTGTCACACTGCCTTGGGCTGAGTTTTGCATCGAACTGACCTCCCCTTTAACGTGATCCTGAATGTCCAAAGTTTTTGAAGTATCTCGTCTACACACAATGCTTTATTCAATTTATAATGCTTGAGCTCCTAGATTCTCTAGACCAATAAGGTAAGCCCAAAACCCAGAAGGCCAACGACTATGTAACTTAAGTACAGGTGAACAACTTTGACAAGGAAAAACTCACAATATCCAGTCAGCTTCTCCAAAGGAGCATGGAAATACACAGAGGTCGTGTAACTTCCCAAAATCCAGATACAGATAAGGAGCACATTGGCAAAAATGGCGACTCTATGAATCAAGCTCCAAGACGCGAGGTTTTGAGAGTGACGTAGTTGGTTGGAGAGAAACAGGGTAGACATGGTGAGAAGAAAGATGTGTCCCGATACATCGTGACCTCTGCCTAACCGCGGAAGAGCACTCCAGTCAGAGGAAATTTGACTGATTTGAGTGAACAAGTGGGGATGGGACATGGGCCCCACAGCGGAACCTGCAAAACACGCTTCCGCAGGAATAGTGTTAAAGTCTCCTGAAGGCAGTTTGACCATGCATGCCCCACCAGACGCAATGACAATCCTGTCTGTCACAGACGGACCCACCAACTGCATCGTAAACAGCACCCAAACTCCCGTTGCAACCGCCCATTTTAATATTCTTCGTACAGTACGCTTTTGAGATGGACTCGTGACCCACAAGAACAAGAAAAGGCCAGATGTCCAGCCCCAGGCGTTCTTGATGAGATAGACGTTGAGGGGATTGGATTTGTTCGCAAAATAGTGCGAATGGCTGAGTGGGTGTGGAAGATGGCTGATGAGAGGGTTGGACGTATCGAGATATGTGCCGTAGAGAACGGAGTAGGCGGTGCCAAAGGCAATGACGGCAGAGAGGACGGTAAAAACAAACATGATTCACACGTAAAGGATAGAAGATTCAGCCAATTGTACAAGCGCTACTTTGTTTTCTCACGCATCCTTTGGGAGCCTTGCACCCACACAGATCCTCTATTCCTCTCATCCCCAACACACCACCATTTCTCCACTACCGCTTCAGTGACAGTAATGTCATCTGAAAAAAAGTCGAGGGTACCAACTCCCTCTCCAGTATCGGGATTTCGTGTTATGACTCATCAGCCTCTGCATCAAGCTCTGATCGTAAATGTTCGCTAGAGAGGACTCACTCATTTGGGCATCAAACGGCGCACCAGCTTCAAACAATCCGCTATTCAATCCCAATGCGGTCGCACCTCCTTTTGTTGCGAGGTAAAGAGCCTCTTTCCAATCGATAGCCAGGTTTCTTTCAAGACCCTGCTCTTCAGTCTTCAAAGATTGGTCTTGGATGATTGTCTCCCTTCCCTGTCGCACCCTCGAAACAACAACAGCCTGACGCATCGTGTTCATAATGTCCGCGCTATACCCACCCGCGATATCTGTCCCGAGGCCAACCTTGACACCCTCATCGAGAGCTTCCCTCAAACGAAATATTTCAGCGGAAAAATAGGCATTTGACAGAGGACAATGAGCAATCGCAGTTCCGTGTTCGTGGATGCGAGAGAGGTCGGACGATGAGAGAAATGTACAATGTGCTTGAATCGTACGCGACGTCAAGAGGCCGTGCTTATTAAGTCCCAATGGATATCAACTGGAAAACCGGGTCAGCTGGAAATTGGTCTTACCTTCGAAAAGACATCAATGTCCTCCATGCCGCAATTTTGCCTTACCCACTCCACTTCATCATGTGCCTCTGCAAGATGGCTTTGAATTTTCACATCTTCTTCTCCCGACAGTACACCTAAACCTTGTAACAGATCGTCCGAACACGTTGGCACAAATCTTGGCGTAAGGACCGGCTCGATCAATCTCTCATGAGGCTGAAGGTTTTCTACGAGTGCCCGGCATCGAGCGACAAAAGATTTCGCTGATTGTAGAGATGCTTCTGCAGAGGCCTCGTTATATGTTATACGAGATGATTTGTCCATTGATAGTTTTCCTATAAAAGCACGTATTCCAGCCTTTTGCATTTCGTCCGCCAAGATCAAACTGAACTCGATGCATCAGACAATGTCATCTAGGCCCTTTCAGGTGAAGCATACTTGGTATCTTCATTGATCGTCCCAAAGAGTAACACAATCCCTGTCCCGTTCGTCAACAGTCTTCCGATAAACGGTTCTGGCCAGGAGATGATCGGAATCGAGTTGTTCCTCCGATTTCAGGGCATAGATGTCTAGCCACTGCATCAGAGGTAAATCAAGTCCAGTACCTTGATACAAATACTGCGGCGCATGTAGATGCAGATCGCAGAATGCTGGTAACATGAAGCTCCCTTTGGTTATGACAGTTTCCTCGGACCAGAATATATCTGAGAAGGTGTCGGCTTGATTGAAGGCCACAATGAAGCCATGCTGGTTCACAACTGCAATTGAGCTCGTACGTGAATCCGAACGAGATCATTGACACGAACCCAATCGGTAATCCTCGAAGATATCTAGTTTGCCTAGAGTTGGTGTCTGAATAAAGGTGCCCCGATATGCTCTGTGAGAATGTACAGTGGGAAGCATGTCGCCAAGGGTATAAAGTGGAGTTGTGCATATTGGAGAGAAACCTGCCCTGAATCGTCCTGTCATGTCAATGAAAATATATTCCGGAAGATGAGTTCAACGACAAGGTACAACAAACAAACCTGAAGGAGACAACTAGTGTTACATATAGACAGCGGATGCAATATTTAACGATCTACGATTCAAGCCAGTCAAGGAAATCAGGAGTGAAGTAGGTGAGAATGAGGCCGGCGCCTAAAGAAGTGATGTTTCCTGGGTGCTTATGATAGAATATTATGGACGCTTACCGGCACGAACCATACTCTCGACGGTTTCAAAGGCCATCGTCCGCAGATCGTACACACCAGCTTTTGCACCAGCATGCACCATTGCAAACTCGCCACTGACTTGATAGCACGCAAGTGGATGATCAGGAGCGAGCTGAGCTGCATCATTGATGATATCAAGGTAAGGCAATGCTGGCTTGACCATGATGATGTCAGCGCCTTCTGCTGTATCCCGTTGCTAGACACGTAGTGTTTCTTGAATTTGGAGAAGATGGATAAATGAGTGACCTACGATGGCTCGACGAGCAAGACCCTTGGCCGTGGGAGGGAGTTGGTAGCATTTTCTATCACCAAAGGAAGGTGCACTGCCGGCGGCATCCCTGTTATGATCGGATTTCAGCTGTGGATTGCATTAGACGGGCATGACCATAGCGTACCGGAATGGGCCATACAGTGCACTGGCAAATTTTGCGGTATAGCTCATCAAAGTGCATTTATTACCGAACCCGGCGTCGATAAGGCCACGTTTGATAGCCTTGATACGACCGTCCATCATATCGCTAGGTGCGACGCAGTGAGCGCCAGCCTTGGCATAGTTGACAGCAACCTCTGCGATGCGTTCGATTGAAGGGGCAGTATTAATAGTTCCATCGTTATGCAAAAGACCGCAATGGCCATGATCGGTGTATTCACATAAACAGACATCGCAAGCGATGTAGATTGAAGGGAAGAGTTGTTTGATTTTTTGGATGGCAAGTATGACAGGACCTGTTGGATCATCCGCTGGGGACCCTCGGCCATCCTGCACCTGAGTTAGTAATGAGTAATGAAGTACTGGAACGGCAGCGGTACACCTTTTGACAGTTGAGCGGCACACCAAAAAGAATGACGCTCCTGAGCCCCTTTTGAACAAGGGGCCCGAGGAATTCTTGGAGTCTGTCAACTCCCCAGCGGCGCTGGTTGGGTAGGGATGATATTTCTACCGCTGCGCCAGGATCATCCGTAATGAAGATGGGGTACATGAGCATTGACTTGGTCAATGCACGTCGGCCTTGCCATGAGCGTGAAAGCGGGTGTTGATAGCCTCCCTGAAGAATGGAACTAACAAAACATTATTTTGTAGCCAACAGCTTGACTGGGTTATCTACTGACGAAATGTCCATCCTTGCTGTGGGAGACGGCTACTTGGAAGGCCCGGCTATGATGATCGTCAGTGCTTCCGGATGACTAATACATCAGCGATCATTAGAACGCGATCACATGATTTTGTTGAATGGGAGATTGGCGTGAGATAAAAAACAAGCAGCCACCGAGTCATGCATTTTAACCGCTACCACCATCTCCTTGCTCTCCACATTATCCACGGTATTCCCGACCAAAGAACTAGACGCCCGTCCACCCTATTAGCCGCCGAATAAAATGTTACTCGTGTCTACTCCTAGTATACAGTCGCGCAGCCCTCCTTGTGATTCTGCAATATCACAGTTCTATCCTCGCCACTGTGCCTCGCCTCGCTTCTCCGAGTCTAGTCCATTTGACTCGCCAGTGCTCACTAGCCCTTCGCCCTTTCGCCAGCAGCCACTATTTTCCTCCGCGGCGACTCCTTTGCGCGACTCCAGTTGCTCTACCCAGTCGCCCTATTCATCAACTCCCCCGAACCCACTCGTCTCAAAGCCCCAGCCTATCGCTATTGATGACAAAGAAGGCTCCATTTTTCTTTCATCGGGTCCTTCTGTATCTACAAAACCTCTTCTTCTAACTCCCGTCAGGCCTAGCCATCGTTCTATGAATCGTTCTGCTCAGGGTCCGAGGAGCCTGGAAGCGAACCTATCATTGAACGCCGCTTCATTTTTGCCCGACCCGGATCCTGGCACCCGGACCGGTCTGGGAACCAAACGCAAATCGACTATTCATTGTACGCCCCTGCGTCGTCACAACCTTACTCCCCTCAAGCTTGCACCATTTACTCCAGATAATGGAGGAAACCTGTCCTTCCAATTCGATCGACTTGCTCCTCTGCCAACACCAAGGACGAATGACTGTACGCCCAAGACAAAGGCGGAAACTGAGCTTTACCTTAAACGTCACACCGCTACTTTGACACGCCTCCGTATCAGTGACTGTGATGCCTCGGGTGATGATTTCAACAATAGTGCCAGTGACTCTGGGTGCGAAATTGACGACGATGAGGCCAACACACTTTTCCTTAGTAATGCTAGGATGAAGCACAAGGTCGCAAGCCTGGGTCTATCCGCTGGTCGAGCTCTTACTAACAAAGGCAAGACAAATAAAGAAGTAGCTGCGGTCATTTCACCAGGAGGTCATGTCACAAAACGGCGAGCCCGATCCAGACCGGTATCTTCTGAGCTCAAACAGTATGGCAGGTCCCCTGGACGTGTAAGTTCACATATATTATATTAAATGCTGTGCGTGCTCATTCATGGCGTCAGACCCCGTCTAATGCTACGCGATCTAAGCCAAGAAGCTCGATTTCCTTCCCATCCTTTCATAGCCGTTCCTCTTCAAACTCTTCTGCTTCAGACAATTCTCCAGTGCTACGTCGTAGACTTAATGCGGTTGCCACCCGCATGTTACTACCGCCTAGCCTACCTGAACCTCCTCTTCCACCCCGGCCGCCTCTTAATCGTCTCGAGAGCCTCAGCTCGGCGACCCTCTTCTTTGGCCCAGTCATTGCCCAAACCCCTGTTTCCGCATCCACATGTACAAATACCTCCATTACTCCGCCTTGCCCGGTTCAAGCAGTCAAGACATCAGTAAATGGCGAAACCAATCGACACAGCCTGGAAGATTTGAGAGTGTGTAAGAACGTCGAAGCACATCTACCATCTCCAACATCATGCCCAGACAACGCCGATTGTGTCAGCACTGATGTTGACGATGACATGGATTTTGATGGCAATCTTCCACCTTCATCCTTTATTTTGAATGTCACTGCAGATACCCCCTCCACTACAAAAACCACTTTACAGTTGAAATACAAACCTCGTGACTCGGGTGTTGTCATTAGTGATGATGATGTGGGCTTGGCTCTCCCGAATAGCAAGTTGCTCAAGAGAGGCGATCCATCGTGCCTTGTTCCACGATCGTCGACCAGCGTTAGCTCAGTTTTCTCTGATAATGATGAAAGTCTTGTGACACCTGAAGTTGCGCCTGAGTCTGGGTTTCATTGGCCTGATGCGAATGTGTTTGTCAGGGGTGCGGATGACAATGGACTTCGAGCTAACCATGAAAGTCTGGACAGTGGGGTTGATGTTGATGCTTTCATCATGAATACACTGGCGTCTGCAGCGAATGGTCCGCATGAAATCACAAAGAAGATACCAGGTACACCTGTCAAGAAGAATCGCACCACATTTCTTGGACGAGATAGACCATGGCAGAGTGCTATAGCATCCAAAGTTGGACCACGCTTGGATTTTAGTGAAACCAAAGCGCCCCGGAAGAGCCTTCCTGCAGTATTTCCTATAAATCCCCGACAGGGTGAAGACAGTTCGGAAGAGGAAGAGGAACAGGACAGTCCAAGCACTAGAAGGAACGCCAACTATGGAAAATTAGGTCTGGGACATGCACCATTGGCGCTCACTAGAACGCGATGGCTTATGAGGCGTAGTAGTAGTGGGGCATTCTCGAGTAGCGGTGAGTCTGGCTCAATGTCAATGACTCCAACGCGCAGCAAGACAGCAGGTATGTGATCTTCCTCCTTTAGATTAGAAAAGGACTGAATTGTTTGGTATGATAGATTGGCAACTATCAAAGCCCCGTATACATTCACCATCATCACTCAAAGTAATGTCAGACTGTTCAGTATCTGGCTCGTCGAACATCACGCCAAGTCCCACAGATGGGTTACGCTACATGTCTGTTGGAAACTTACGACACGCGGCACCGCAAGCCCGATCAATGAATGGGCGCTCGTCCGAATTAGCGGCAGAAGAGAGCCGTGCACGGTTTGAGCGGGAGTTTATTGAATTAGCTGAGGTTGGTAGTGGCGAGTTTGGAAAAGTGATCAAGGCCCAGCGCAAGACAGGCAATGATTCTGAAGTCTTTGCAATCAAGAAGTCCAAGCGTTTTGAAGGGGTGAAGCACAGGTGGGTACATGTTCGCAAGGGGGATATACCCCTATTGATTAACATCATTGATCGTTGATGATATTCATTTCATTATCTGGACAGGCTTCGGCTGCGTGAAGAAGTCGACATTCTCAAGCACCTGTCACAGGCTGCCTATGATTGTGGCCCCGATGGTCGTCATCCCAATGTCCTGAGTTACATTGACAGCTGGGAGGAAAATGAAATGTTGTTTATCCAGACGGAGCTATGTGAATCGGGCAACCTCGCTAGATTCTTGTGGGAATATGGACGAGTGTTTCCACGACTGGATGAGGCACGGGTATGGAAGATCATTGCTGACTTGAGTAACGTAAGTCTGCGTAATTTATCAAAAAATGAGGGACTGAACGACAGTATGGATTGATGTAGGGCTTGCGGTTCATCCATGATGCAGGCGTGATTCATTTAGACCTCAAGCCTTCCAATGTGTTTTTGACTAAAGGAGGTCGATTTAAGATCGGAGACTTTGGAATGGCATCTATTTGGCCTAGGCCTTGCGCTTCCGACAATTTGGTGGGATTACCAAAGTGGAACACTTTTGAGCGGGAGGGCGATAAATTGTACTTGGCACCCGAGGTGCTGCAAGGACGATATGGAAAGGAAGCTGATGTGTTCAGGTGAGCATTTCACATTGAATGAGTGGTGCAAGAAGTGTTTTCTCACGTAATGTGTATAGCCTTGGGATGACGATTTTGGAGACGGCGTCAAACATTATTGTACCCGATCAGTAAGTATCTATCGAGCTCGATCTGTCCAAAAGGGGAACCCTGGTGACAGTGATTGTGTGTCTGTTTACTGACGGAGTCCACAGAGGCGAGGCATGGCATCGGTTGAGGAGAGAAGATTTTTCGCAGATAGACCTGCAAGAGCAAAGTCGAGAGCTCGTTGGGCTGATCAAACAGATGATGCGGGCTGATCCTGCGTCGCGCATCAGCGCGCGAGGGACCTGTGACCATTATGTTGTTGCCCGGGCACGGAAGGCGATGGAGAGACTGATTGGAGATGCACGACGAGAGGGAGAATCAGAGTTCGCTGGGTCACCATTAGGCAGTGTGCCTGTGGGATTCCTTGAGAAAATACTTGGTCGGCGAAGGGAGAGCAGTTGGGAGATGGATATGAGCGTATAGGATGGGAATGGCCGACGGATGCACGATTGGATATGCTAACTCTATTTAACTTGGGACACTACGCTAGGTGATATGCTTTCGTGATTTGTTTCTTGAACCGGTTCGAGGTTGTTTTGAGTCTATGTCGCATTTGTATGTAGGACTGTCGTTGTATGGCAGCGATCTGGTAGATGTAGTGGCTAGGCAGAATTATAATATATGATATGGTTGAGTTATGCGAATGGGAGGAGGAAATGGGAACTGCGGGAAAGTCGGAGTGGGCGGTTGGATTTTTGAGTGCTATTTTTGCATGCCTGTACTACTTAATCCCTGCCACAACGGCATTCCCACACCCCCCATGCAGTATGAACATGACTCTCATTGTCCCCTCCCTCTCCACGACCCTGCCGCCGTCGACCTCCGTGCCTTCTACCCCTACACCCCCAACGAGGTCAAGCACAGGCGCCGCACCACCTCTGCCCAGCTCAAGGTTCTCGAGGCTGTCTTCCGTGTCGACACAAAACCCAACGCGACCCTTCGCAATGACTTGGCTGCTCAGCTTGCCATGACTGCTCGTGGTATCCAGGTATGTGTTTTTGCTGTCTTTCTCTCATCGAACCCACAATCGCTTCCCAGGTTTGGTTCCAAAATCGGTGCAATTGATCCCGCTTTTTCAAAAATGATTTTCTGAATGCTGACTTAATTTTCAGACGAGCCAAGGAAAAGAACAGGTTAAGCAAGAAGCAGAGCGGCTCTTTTTCCAGTGCTGCAGCTTCTGCGTCCAGCACAGACCTAGTTTTAACCGGTGGGGACGTTAGTCCCAAGGACGAGGATGAGACTGACTCAGCATCACCGCCCGCAACGCCGAACGAAGATGGATCGTTTAATCTAGATGGTTCCCAGGATATTCCCCAGAGCCAAGATGGTGATTCCCGGACCAATACACCCTCGCCCTCACTGGCATCGCCGCCAAGGTTCCATCGTCTCAATGAACCTGGTATTAGACCCTCTTCCGCTTCTTCTTGGAAGCCCGCCCCATCAGACCAGTCGCTTCCAGACAATGCCGTGTTTCCTTCGCGACACTCCCTTGCTGACATGCTTTCTCAGCGCCGTGGCTCTCTTCCTGCTAATGCTTTTTATCACTCTTTTACAACTATGCCCATCCATGTTCCGCGATCCATCGACGCCTGGGATCCACTTGCCCGCAGGCGCTCGGTTGATACTAGTCTTCAGCGTCTCGTAATGCATCCTTATGCTCATCATGCACGCGCTAGGAACGGAACTCTTTTCGGTCCGCGCTCGCCTACGCCATCGCAGTCTGGTCGTCAATCCTCCTTGTCTGGTAAACAGCCCGTCTTTTTGCAGGCACGGAAGCCACTTTTGCCCCACCGTGGACCTCCGAGCAATTACCTTGACATGCGACGTGCTTCCATAGATCCCCGAACCCTCATGTGCGGCCGGACTGATGGTTCATCACCTCCCTCCCCTCGTCCGCTCTACGCTGTTCGCGCTTCGCTGCCCGATACCTCATTATTCACATCTTCTCGGCGATACGTACCCCATATACCGGGACCTCTTCCTGAACCTAACTTTACGTTTGGTGCCCCCACAAATTCCCCCGCCGGTGATGAATCTCCTGCCCCTGACTTCAGCTCGTATTCCTTTCCATCGAGAGAGGATGTGACAAAAGACGATGATGACGCTTCCACCTTTTCAGTCGAAACCTTGTCAAGGTTTGGCTCTACTGTTTCGGTCGCTACCAGTGAATCTAGCGTTTTCTATGATGTCGGGGAGATCGCTCCCAATCAGATCAGGCGAGGCTCGTCGTATGTCCATTTTTGCGCTAGTCTGGCACCTTCTAATATCTTGTATGTTCATAACAGCGGATCTACAGTATTATCCTGCGCGGTTGCTAATCCCGAAGGAACGCTGCCGCCCTTACGGAGTCCCGTCCCTGTCACGACTGATGGTTACTTCGATGAAACTGCAACACGCTCACTCTTGACGACCGGCGTCAATCTTGATTCGCAACCACAGGTGGATGATGTCCCTCTAGCATCTACTGCGTCTCCTGATGGTGGCTCTACTTCTCGACTATCTGTGCTGCCCGTCAACGGTCCCGCTTCATTGGACAATGAGCTATCTTCGGCGTTCTCCCATAGGTCTCAGGAGCCCATCGACCGTTGTCCGTCCTCGTTGGACAATTTGAATTCCTCAGAAGAGTCGCATTCTGGATCTTCCTCCTCACTCATCTCGACACCACCACCCAATCAACAGCCCGGTCATCAAACGAGAGCTGTCGAAAACAAGTCTTTTGGATTCGATAGCTGTTCTGGGACCCCTGCAAGTCATCCGAGCATCACGGGATCAGTCCTAGCAAGACATGACGTTGATACTAATCAACAGTCAAGAGATGGCCTCCTCAACGACGGGACGACTGAAATCCAAGGAGATTTTACCACTCAATACTCTCAACTGATAGATGATTTCGATTTCGAAAGTGTCCTCACAACTATTGACAATAGGACATTGCCTTTGGCTATAGTGCAGCAGAGGACGGAGGATTCTTTTGTGAATCTTGGACTTGATACTAGTGGAACTAACTTTGTCATGAGTGGAGCTTATGGCACTGCCGTACCGGGCAAACCAACCTTTGTGATAGGACGGACATAGTCTCAGTCATTCAGCCTCTCTTCCCTCTTACAGGTTCTTTCCTTTCGTCTCGACATCTACCCTGCTTCGCGCGTGCTTTGGTGATTTCGTATTGATCTATCTTTTTCTGGTCGGTCCATCGATCCCGGGTTTACCTATTGTACGATCATCATTCACTTCTTGTGGATTCGTTCTGCTCCTGTCTCATGGACTTCTTCTTGTCTACTTCTGATTCTTACAGCCACCCCTGAGCATCCACCTTTCCCATTTGTTTGATCCACTCTCATTTCCTTTTCAAATTCTTGCACTAATATCCCACTCTTTTTCCCTTCTGCTTCCAACCTTGCCAACCATTCTTTTTTGTCTGCCCATTGGTCTGTTCATAGTTGCTCTTTTGCTACACTACACCATCACTATAGCCTTGTATATCTACAGTCACCTTACCCATTCTTTGATGTTTATTCTTACACTGATATCCTTGCTGGAATGGCCAAATTCGGTCATATCCTTATCTCTCCTCAGTGTCTAATGACATTTTATCCATATTCCAAGGGATAGTTGTACATGATCGTCTGTCCAGGCTGATAGCTTAAAATATCTTATTTCCATATTTAGTGCCCTAGCATCCGACATTTTCGGACTAGGCTGAGATGCAAAAATAGGTTCTTACCACTTGCGAAGTCTATCTTCCCTCGACACGTCTCTTAGAGATCATGGATTCTACTGGATGCTGCCAGTCTTTCTGTGATCAGAGCCTAATATACATATCTCGTGTTAACAATGAGTTTTGGAGAAGGAGAAGGACCGTACATGCAGTAGAGACAGGGTATTCTGACTACAATAATGGGGCTCGCCGTAGCCACGGTATTTATTCCATTACTCCATTTGCTTCATTTACGACCGATTCTGGAGCTTTCAGGTAATAGTGTCAAAATATCAGTCGTATCTAAACCATGATGCTAAAACTAGAGATGCTCAAAACTTCACGTCTGATATAGTGGACGTTCCAGGTGAACTGCTTTGAGTTGTACGAGACTGCGTTGGTACAGCGTGTGATTAACTTTTGACTTTCCCTTCCACTCTTCCTCCCCTTCTTAGATACTTCTGCTTCGTGAATGAGAAGGTTGGACCGAAACTCTCGCAACTTTGGGGACTTTATAGAGTGTGAACCGAAAGGAGAGTCGAGAGAGACCTGGTTTCTCGGAGAAGTAAGAGAAGCGGTGGCGGTAGATATGCCACCGTTACGTGGACTCATTTAATAAAATAATCCATGTTATTGTTATTATTTTTAAGTGGCTTCGAGTGAAAATCTGAATGGGGTGATGATAGTGGCTGGCTCTCGCAAAAGAAGAAGAGAACGAGGTGGCGTGGCTGTCAATACCAAGCTTTGTGTCGTGAGGACCACAGAAGCACTCGATTCCGTAAGAGACCAGGGTCTGGCCAGGCCTTTGTGGCGTAATGGTGTTGAATTGGTTCGTGGCTAATTGAATGTAAAATTTGAACTCGAAGCTAAAACACTGAGTTTGTACAGTCATGATGTACGTCAAGAATTCGGCGTCGGATGGGCGGTTCTGGAGTTGCACATGATTTTGTATGTGTGTATGCTGATGTGTTGATTGAGGGGGGATTGTGGCAGGCGAATACAATGATATTGGGAACTAGCGACTAACATACCGATTTAGAACATATTTTGAAAAATAAATAAGCTAGATTATAACTTTGAAATACTGCTGACATTCCAAAAGTACAACAACTAAGCCATCATGATATCTTCCTCTTGTCTGGAGGTTTGTGAGTTGTGGGGCATACCCATCGTTGAAGCTCCTTTGTATGAGGATTATGTGCGATGGAAAAGAAGCCGGATTAAGAACATCAACCGGTCGAGGGAGATGTAGCCAAGTGGCGAATCAGTGAGCAGCGACAATGGCTTCGGAAGAGGGTTCAATAAGCAGGGAAAACTGACCCACCTGGGATCTTTTTCTAAGTTCGAACGAATCAGTTTGGCAGGGGTGTTCTTCCAGTCCGATCGAATGAACTTAAGTCAAATTCAGCAAGGTAGAGAGATAGAAGACACGAAAAGACTCCAGACTCCTATATGTGCCAGCTTGATCACCACAGCCACGACGAAGGTAAATCAGCAGTAATTTAGAGAAATTCCGGATGGAGTTAAAACATTAAAGTGTATCGAATCAAGTGCCAAAAATCAAGGTATGACGGCGAACTTGGAAGCAGAATATAACTGACATAATCCCCACTTAATCCAGGAATGGCGTAGGTTCAAAGCTCACAGAGGGAATGCCAAGTCGATGTGCGCAAGCCGCTTAGAGGGACCACTGAACCGAACGCAAGGGACGAAGGATGACCTTCGAAAAAGGAAGGGAACATAGACTCGGTATGGGTTTCCCGGACGACGATGAACAAAAAAACCATGGATTCAGCCATACCACCTTTTATTAGTACCCTGAGGGCCTCTTTCTTTCGGCCGTTGGGGGATCATCGATTCTGTGATGTTAAATGTCTTAATTGCATCCTAGATTGCGCAGTATCAAGGCGACAAAAGTTTTGGTCGGGTAAATAGAACACACCTCCCAGAGCTCTTCGTCAAATTCAACAATAAGCTGCTGTTTGGTCACACCACGGGCAAAATCCTCATCGGTGGGGGCATCGCAGCAGTCTGAAGTGATTGAGAAAACCAGGCGCCGACATGGAAAACGACTTACAGATGACTGGTTCAAGGTCTTCGACCTCCCAAGCGACTTTGCCGTCGCGAATGAGGAAGGATAAGTAGAATATGTTCTCTACAGATTGAGCAAAGTCGTATGGGTTGATTACAAAGCGGAAAAAATTAGTCTTGCCATGACATTCGAGAATGCGTTGAAGCTGGTTCAATCAATCAACGATTGAAGATCGCAATTAATTGTTCAGGAATGCTTTACCACAAGAACGTTCTTAGTGGTTTCATTGGCTGAAGTCTCAATGTCATCCTTTTCAAGGTTAGACGGTTTCTCTTCCTTAAAATCTTCTTTCGATTGCCTTGCCCGCTTGTTTGAAGCCCGAACCTTCTGTTCAATAGACAAAGGCCCCAGCCTTGGATCACTTGTGAATGGCATGCACTGATGCCCGAGGATAGATAACGCACATGAATGTGAGGGCAGGAGCACGTCTACTCTTCGCCATTGCGAGCCTTCCTATACGATCCCAGTCCAGTTTTGACGCTTCTACATGATACTCAGATTCATCCTCATCCGCATCAACAGGGACTGCGTCAGTTTTGAGACCTCCACTCATGAAGTTGCGGAGCTTGACAATGAACTCATCGACATCGAAAGATCCTGCACCGGACTTCATAGCTCGGGCTTTTTGCGCTCCCATATTGGAGGCCATTAATAGAAAATGCGAATCTAATGTCGCTTCTGAGGGTCCCATCACTGAAAGACAGTTGTGTCAATAACGCTTCTCAAACAGAAAGTGTAGCCTGATACCCTTCTGAAAAAGTTTGTCCGCTGTTTCTACTTGCTCACGCAGCTCCTCTACATTCATACCAGATGGATCCGCTTGAAAGCCTGATGAAGAATCATGAGTTTTTAGGACTACGTATCTCATGATCTCAGACCTTCAATTTTACTCGCAAGCTTCCGATAGTTCTGACGGAGAGTACGCTTTTTTTCGAGGTCCTGGTCCGGGTCATAAGCGAGCTCTGTCTCAATTAAAACGACAAGCATGGCCATGTAAAAGCAATATACCTTCTATGTCAATGTCTGCCATAGTTGCGTCGTCGTCAATTGTGGTGTTGTCTCCTTAATGAGAGTCACGCGTCGCGTTATGGTCTATTTGTACCTCTTCACTTTTTCCTATACACATTCGACATTGACAAATGTCCTCTCAACATGCCTTCGGGGTAGATATAGGATTTTTAAAGCGCCCAAAGTTTCTGACTGACTTTGTCCCAGTATAGCAGGAGTACAAGAGCTAGATGCCACGGGCCATTACCCTGTAAGGTGAGTCACGATTTTTTTGTCCCTTCCGCGACAATGCTTCTATCAAGAAAAGGGGACTGCAATGCCAGTTGGAGCACTACGCTATGGTCAAATACTTCCTAACCAGTACGGTGACAACCTCGAGTGGCGTCATTGGTGCGCTCTCACATTTTCAATTAGGAATGAAGTTAACTCTGTCTAAGGGGTTGTGTCACTCAGGATATCCTTCGAAATCTAGCCAGTGAGAATATGAACCAGATTGTGGGGTTCGCAGAGCTCAGGTTGGTCATATTGTATTTCATTTTTTTACAGTGCTTATTTATCATTAGCCCTGGTGACCAGACCAAGATTCGGGCTGCTATCAAGAACCAACGCATTGATCCCGTCGATATTCCGGAATCAGCGGAGCCCAGGAATGAGCTCACTGTACCGACACAGACATTCCAACGGGGGGAGGGAAGTGCATCCGGCTCCTCGGATTTGATACGGCCTGCGGAATCGTCAAGGTCCAGAAATGAATCTACTGTCCTGATGACAAAGAGAAAGGCAGTGGAAGAGCCACTTCGTCTATCCAATTCCACACAGCTGTCAGCAGCTTCTCAGCAAGAAGTAATTATAATTGAGGATGAACCAGAAGACAACGAAATCATTGAGGAACTCTACTGCACCCTTCCCACTAGTGTCGTGGGGATTCGGTATTACGAGGGTAAATGAGTCATAACCATTATCATCATATCTGACGTCCTAGGAAAGGGCTTGTCGGGGCCGGGGAAGAAGTAACATTGAGGAGAGAACCCAACAACTGTTTCGATTCGTGAGTAACCTTTGGAGTAGTTGCACTGGCTGCTTACTAGGTATAGAAATGCCATTCAAGTCATGAATATCGGACAAGTCCAAGTAGGACATGTTCCTCGTAATGTCGCCTTGAAGCTTGCTCCTCTTCTTGATAGAAATATCGTTACCGTCGAAGGAGTGATGAAAGATGGTAATCGTATGTCATACCTTTCCTCCCAATTTTATCTGCTAATAACAAGCTGCATAGTAACCCGCTCTAACGGGTATAGTCTGTCCTTGTGAGTTCTTGTTATGTACCACCAATTGTGGATTAGTTTGACACCAGACCAAGGGTTTTGAAGATATATGGTGCCGCAGACAAACGCGATGTCCTTGAACCCCAGCTGATCTGGGCCACCCCCGGGCAACGTGGCTTCTCCCGGAACAATAGAGCAGCGGGTTCGAATTCTAATACAAGCTTATTGACTAGTACAGCGAGGCCAGGATACAGCACCGATCTTGATGAATATTCTGCTATACAGCAGACACCAAGCATCTCGGCTGCGCAACGAGAGGCTATGAAAAGACAACAAGAGACTTTTGTGAAACAACAAGCGTCCCTTGAGAAGGCCGCAGAACTTAGGCAAATGATAGCCAGCCTGGAAAAGGTTGACGACGAGAGCCGGCGACACACTCTTTTAGATAGTTTATGCTCTGTTGACGATATATTGAGTCTTCCATTACACCCCGATCCTCCCAGTATCCAGAAGGGAAATCTGAAAGTTGATCTCCTGAGGCATCAAGTGCGTAGTCTGTCTTGCTGCTGTTTGTCAGTTTTTAAATATATCATTTTAGTCACAGGCGCTTCAATGGTGTATCGAGAGGGAACATCCTATTTTACCCACCAAGGAAAGTGATAAGCCTATCCAATTTTGGCAATACAAGACAGTCAAAGGCAAGGTGAGCTGCGTTTCCTTCCCTAGGACATTAGGTTGGTTTCATGGCATTGGCATCTTTTAAAAGCAACCCTATTATTTCAATGGTACGCCTTCCTACCTTTCCTGTTATCTCATTCTTCTCTCAATTCACGTGAAAAAAGTGGCTACGAAGACACCCCAGACCCAACCCCCTTCACTAGGTCGCGGTGCTTTGTGTGCTGATGCAATGGTAAGTTAGACTTCTCGACAGACTTTACACAGATATTCAATCGTTTTTTCAGGGTTTGGTATGCTATTTTGGCAATGCTGGCACGTTGCAGACACATTAAAATCCTTCTCCAGGGAAAAACATTAACCATGCTTTCCCTGATACTTGCTACGAAAGGGGATCAAGGTCAGGGCGTCTCCAAATCAACGCTCGTAGGTCAGATATAAGCTGTTCATTCTTTGGTGTTGATTAACTTCAGACTCAGTTTGTCCCCTTTCTATTCTGTCAAATTGGGAAAAGCAAATCGAAGATCACTGTGCACCCGGAGTGCTATCTTCCTGTGTCTATCATGGGAACAACCGGAATTTTAGTGCTCAAGACCTACAGAACTATGATATAGTAATCACCACTTACCAAACTGTTTCAGCTGTTACAGCCGAATTTGGTCCTGATGGAGTAAACAAAAAGAAACGCAAAATAGGACAAGCTTTATTCAATGTTAGCTGGAAGGTACCTTTCTGATGGATCATCGAATTTCAGTTGTGTCTGATCTCAGTCAAACAGCGGATTATTCTTGATGAAGGTCACAATATCCGCAATCCAAAAACCAAAATGGCGATGTCAGTCTGTGCTCTGGAAGCGGAGAGACGCTGGATTCTGAGTGGAACGCCGATTGTAAGCCCTTTTAACTCCAGTCATAGCTTCGACCTGATAGCGTCTAGATCAACTCTCCTCGGGTAAGAAAATGTGCGGATTGACTCTGTTTCTGAATTGACCTCTTCTTTAGGACCTTGGTTCATTATTGACATTCCTACGAATTTGTCGGCCTTTAGATAATGAGGATTTTTTCAGAAGACTTCTCCTCAGACCACTTAAAGATGCTTTACCGTCAGGTGTCGAACTGTTAAGTGTGGGTATCGGGAAATTTATGTTCGGGTTTGCGCTCAAATGCAAGATGCTGTAATAGGCTCTCATGACTCAGATCTGCATTCGTCGAACCAAAGAAATGCAAGACAGTCAAGGAAACCCTCTGATCTCTCTTCCTCCCGTGCGTCGGGAATTTTAATCCAATTCTTTAATCATTCCTTTGACGCGCCATACAGGTTGAAATCATTAGAGTTCCCGTGACCCTCAGTGCCGAAGCCAGGGTATTCTTTTTCCTTCAGAAAAGCATAAATTGATGATTGACGCTATCATTCAGCAACTCTATGAACAAGTAGAACAGCTATCTAGACAACGCTTCCAGGATTACTTGAACAATAGAGAAACTACGAGCTTCGTAAGGATCTGCAATCCGTCATTTTACAACTTCTGCTGATAACCTCAGGTACGATCCAACGTTTTGGGTATGCTTACTCGCATGCGTCAACTGGCTCTGCATCCAGGTCTACTACCTCCAAACTACGTTGAAGAATTACGCAGACCAGATAGCCAGGCAGACCAGAACCGAGGTCCAGTTGCTCCCTTAACTTCCGAAGAAAAGCTTCGTCTTCAGGGGGCCTTAATTCAGGCCATTGAGGATTGCGAAGAATGCCCAGTGTGCTTCGAAATCTTGAATAATCCGAGGATCACGTATTGCGCTCATAGATTCTGTCTTCCCTGGCAAGTCCCAATAGTTTACACTTTGCTGATATGACTCATTTTTTTTAGCATAACGGAAGTTATTTCAAGAGATTCTAGATGTCCTATGGTATGTTTAGTATCCGAGTTCTTGAAGCTTGATTCTCTGGTTGATTTTCATCGTAGGATCGACGTCCAATCTCGACGAACGACTTGTTAGAACTACCACCACCGACCGAACTCACCCAGAAGCCAATACAAGACAGCACACCAGAGGAAGCGGATGGTATCCATGCCGGTTCATCGGCTAAGATTGATCAACTTGTCCGCCTTTTGCAGCTGACACCCACATCTGAAAAGTCTCTTGTATTTTCACAGTTCACTTCCTTTCTAGACAAGGTAAATTGATTGTCACGTTTATGTCTGGTATTCCTAATGAGACTATTCTTGAGATTGGAGAGGCTTTAGACATGGCTGGGTGCGAACAATAATATTTTCGCTAGATCCCCGGTCTTATTCTCTTTCGTAGTATTGCGTACGTCCGTTTTGACGGACGGATGTCCGCTCAAAGACGCCGAGAAGTTATCACGCGCTTCTCCATTCCTGTTAAGGGGGCGGGCAGTTCTCGTCTTCGCTCTCGGTCTTCTCGGGCAACTCGGGACCGCCGCAAAGGAAAAGCTAGGCAGATCGTTGATGAGTTCGACTACAATGATGATAGCGATGCTGATTTTATGGAGGAGGAGGATCATATGGATGACGATGATGAAGAGGAAGTGAATCCTCGTGTCATGCTTATCTCACTGAGAGCTGTGAGTCCACAGGGTAGTACGGACAAATCTGTCGCTAAGGAGATTCCAGGGTGCTCTCGGTCTCAATCTTACTGGTAGGTCAAGAAATTGATCAGCGACGGCGGCCGCTGACCTCAGAGTGTAGTGGCAAACAATGTCTATTTGTGAGCGGACATTACACATCAGTAATACCTGATTCACTGAGAAACATTACAGAATGGATCCGTGAGTTCAGATAAGAAAGCAAAGAAGCCTATTTCTGATCATGAACAGTTGGTGGCAAGAGGGGATCGAGTCTCAGGCCACTGATAGAGTGAACAGAATAGGACAGAAGAAGCATGTCCATGTCTATCAGCTGATTGCTGAGGACACTGTCGAGTCGAAGGTCTTAGAAATTCAAGAACGAAAAAAGAACCTTGTGCAACAGGTTCGAGTATAGCTGTCCAAAAACGCGTGGTACTTCTGACATTAGAGACTGCAGGCATTTTCTGGAATAAGGAGGCGCGAAACACAACGCGAACAGCGCGAGGCAAGAATTCAAGGTAAGCGGTTCCTTCTTGGAATTGAATGAGTCGGTGGTTGATGGGGTATCAGACCTTATTGAGATCTTCGGTACTCGCAGACAGGCAGATAATAGCAATTGAAATGGAGAAGAGGATTGACTAGGTTTCTTCCAGCTGCGCATGAAACTCATGATCCCGATAATTCAGATAATTTTGCTGTAATTTACGGTACTCCTATGCTCCGACACCGTCGCTATCTATACATGCAGAGGTTTTGAAACTATGACGCATCCCCCTAACCGGGCAATGGCAGAGGGAATCCGGATTCCATTCAATGTAACGAGTTGGGGGAGTATTGAGAATTGACGAGTTGGGCCCATGCGATTTGGCATCCTCGTAGCATCAGGAAAACCAGGTGATGGTTACAGCACAGAAATATTGTATCCGCATGATGAAATGCTTGTTTGAAGAAAGCTCCACGGAGCAAGATCACAGTTCTATGCAGTAGCCATAAAAGCCAGAA
>Ga0153993_100029_pt1 | contig 41017 bp, 58 predicted proteins | sample TSNC077MetaG_FD_104706 | JGI IMG/M metagenome (GOLD analysis project Ga0153993, IMG submission 104706) | Attine ant fungus gardens microbial communities from North Carolina, USA - TSNC077 MetaG | ecosystem: Host-associated > Fungi > Mycelium > Unclassified | place: USA: North Carolina, Lumber...
GATTCAGGGATTGACAGAGTTGCGGCGTGAGTGTGATCCAGTACCAAAATGCTGCATCGCCCTTGTAAGTGTCAAATGCTTTTGAGATGGTCAAGGCACTGTCATCCAAACTAAGAAGCCAAAGAATACGATTGAGCAGAGGTCTACTCTTTCCATTTTTGTAGAGCCCAGCAGCTTGGAGATAGCTGCTGACGGCACTGGAAGCGTATGTGAGATCTGCATTTTCAGCCCCAACACCCTTGAACATGCGATCATTGAAACGGCCCCATTCTGCCCAGGCTTTTGCTTGGCTTGTGTCGAGCTGTACGGCATGACCAAAAGCCTGGTTTGCTTCTTCGTTCCGCCCAAGACGAGCATGAAACATCCCCTTGAGCGTATAGAATTCAGCCTTCTGGCTACTTGAGAAGAACATGAGGTTTGTATTGTTGATGACGTCTAATCCTGCCTGTAAGTCATTTGGTTTTTGATAATGGCAGCGAGCTTGCTCGCGCAATTTCAAAAATGCTTCTGATATCTCGATGTTCGGTAGAGTATAGATTTTAGTCAGTGATGTGAAACAAACATCAAGGAGGTCATGTTTTCGAGCAACGTGAGCAAATCGATTAATGATCCAAGCTGTTTCGTGGTAGCCACGAAAGCCATATGTATTCGTATTCGCGTTGCCATTGCCATTGCTTTGACTATTGACTAAGGGCATGTAGGCATTATTGATTGCGTGAAAAACGTTCTGCCGCCACGCAACAAGATCACTCCACAAGTTGATATCATCTTGCACATTGGGTAAACGCTCACGCCAGGCTTGGAGAACCATCTTCAGCTCAGACGATTTCTTCTCCAAATTTTGTGCGTTTGTCTGTGAAAGGGACCCGAAGATCTGCACGGCTTCCTGCAGCTCGACGAACTGTTGAAAATGTTGAAGAAGGGGGATATGAGCAGTTGACAGGTGTGTCGGAAGTCCGGCCCATTTGCGTAAGGACATCTGCATAGCATCTTCAAGGACCTTGGTGAATTCGTGGTTTTTATCAAGAGCACCCGGGTTGTTAAGTAGGGCCAGGAAAGCCTCAAAAACACGACGGCGAGGTGTAGCGATATCCGGTAGTTGTTTTACCTGCTCCTCTAAAATCTCTTTATCGTCTGCCCAGTCCTTGATCCTCCACGCGCTCTCAAGCATGAGTTCATGATTTCCTTCGCTTTTGGCGAAGTCATATAGGATATCCCATTGCTGAAGTTTTTCGGCTGCCGAAACCCAATGATCCTCCCATAGACAATACTCCGGTTCCGAAAATGCGATAGTTCCTGCCCTCGCTTTTGCCTGAGCACTCTCATATGCAGCAGAAGCTTGTTCCCAGAAACCATGCTGCTCGAATGCCAATGCAATGTTGGTCTCTTGGTGCAGACAGCGACGCCTCCACACACCATAAAACATGTCTTCGTCTGCCAATTCAGCATAAACATCAGCAAGAGAGTCATAGACATAATCTCTAATGTTAGCTTCGTCATCTTTGACCAGCTCAAGAGAGGATCCGAGAATTTCTAGTGCTATATGCCAGGCTCCAAACGTCTTCGCTAGATATTTGACGAGATGAGGAGGGAGCACTAGAGGAGGCGAGCATCCTTGAATTCCTGTCAGAAGGGTTTGGACGACATTTGGACGTAGATGGGCTTGCTTGATGTGATAGTCTTTGCTCAGGAGATTAATCATATGATTGGTGATCTCGATTTGTTCGCGCCGAGATAGACTGGACCATGCCGCAGGGAACACGGAACACCACATCTCGTGCGCGGTTTGCGGGTCAAGGAAAAGTAGGCGTTGTATTGGACGGATGACACTCCGAGAATCAGGCCGCTGGATGCTGGTAATAGGGTCACTATGAACCTGGCGACGATCTGTCGTCGCTGGCGCATCTGGGTCAGCAGCTCCGAGTATGAGGTGCAGAGCAAGATAGATCCAATTGTGATCGGCAAGTACATCCCAGCCTTGAACACCAAAAATATATGTCAAACGTCCAAACAGCGACCTGGGAACGCTGACGTCCAACAGATCCATGAAACGCTCCCTCAGTGAGGAATCCTTTGTACGGCAACCTAGAAGGAAGGCAGGCTCAAGCCTGGTGGTGAGATCACTCCTGCGAAGGGACGGCTCAGTATAAATGTCATATATGAGTTCTAGGTAAGGATGGAAGAGAACCTCTCCACGCGTCTCATAGAAAGTCATCTTTTGTATGAGACCGGCCTTCTCCTTCATTGTCGGTTGAGTTTCCTGTCTGTGCATTGCCCAAGTTCGTGCAAGATCTAACATATATCGACATAGCTGAATGCTCTTTGATTTCTCCACTAAGACGACGAGGGTACTAAGCAACCATCGCCGCTGATCTGCAAGGTGTGCTACAGAGATTTGACATATCTCAAGAAGAAGGATAATCAGGCGGACGTTCCCTTCGGTGCCATTAGCAGGAGGCGATTGAATATGGTCTTTAGCCAGTTTGCTCAGGAGTCTCATGAGCGATTGACTGAACACCTCAACATGCTCTGGAGTGACAGTGACGACAGACTTCAGCATGAGTAAAATGTTTCTAGGGGTATTACTGTTGCGAAGACCTTCCTCGATTGTTGTGTTCACAAAAGAGTGAAAGCCGGAAAATTCTGTCTGTTGATCTTCCTCCTCTTTAGGCAAAGGAAAAAGCCGAATGAGATGATCAAAAATAGGATGTAGTGCATCCTGGAGGGCATGATCATCTGTTAACAGACCTTTCCGAATGAGGTTTTGGAGAGCGGTGGCATTCGTCGTGAACCATATATCGCTTTGTTGCGCAGTGATAACCTGGAGAACCTTTGCAGCTGCGACGGCTAGTGACAAGGCAGTGTCGACTGACAAATCATTCTAAAAAGAAAATCAGTAAATACTCAGAAATTTGACTGGTGTTTGACGCGCCTGTTCAAGAGTTCGAGAGAAATAGCGTAGCCCAACCGTGACCTCTGTCCAGCCATTAGGGCCGACCATAGATTGTAAAAGAGAAAGGGCTCGGGGAACAAGCGCAGTTTTCGCTGCATTCTCGTGAGGGAGAGTCGCCAGTCGAACCAGATAGCTGATCATGTTCTCACGCAAAGCAATGGGAGTAACCCAAGCAGCTTCATTCTGATCCCCCCGCAAAGTTTTTACTTCCCAGTCAAATATGACTTGAAGTATTTCAATGGAAAGGGAACGCATTTCTGGTGTTGAGGATGTTGACATGCCGAGCTTGGTCAAAGAGTTTGCCATGTGCGGCACGAAGAGCGAGCGAACTGGATAAAATAATTGAGGTTGCTTGATGATCAGATGGTAGATGGCAATCATTTGAACGAGGCCTTCTTCAGCGAGTAGGCGACGGGTGGTTTTTGCCCACTGAGGGTGACCCGGTTCAGCTGAATCAGACTGGGGAAGGATGGGAGTGAGAGTAGCAAGGGCCTCCTGGCGGACCAAAGGTTTGCCTTCTGAATGCGATAGCCGCAACAGGCCTGTCCAAGCACGGAGGATAAACTTTTGTGGTGTAGGGAAAGCGGCAAAAAATCTGGCAGCGAGCAGGTATGCAGTCTGCTTGACGATAATATCGTCACTATTAGTTATGTAATGCCAGGCACATTTAATGATATCTTTCTTGACATCCTCAAGGAGGTCTGCATAGCTCTTGACAAGAGTTGTGGTGAGGTGAAGTAGCTCAATCTTGAATAGATCGTCAGTATCTGCAAATGCCCCTGCCTCAGTAATAGGTTGCCAAATGAGCCGGTGAAGTTGATTAATAAAGTCATTGTCTATCAGGCGTTTGTTTTTTGATTCAGAAGACGCATATACAAGCAGCATCGGTGTGACAATATATCGTAGGAATGCTCCCTTTTGGTCCCAGGGGACACTGGAATCCCCAAACCAGATCAGGAATTGAAGGAGCACATTCCGACGGAAATTGCCATCTTCGCTCAAGGCTACATGTCTATAGAGGAATTGGGACACATGGATGACGTCCATACCCAAGTTTCGATCGAATATGGCTACGACGTCGAAAAGGAGGTCAATGCGTGGTGATTGTTCGAGGGCCTTAATAAATATTCCAAGCAGAAGGGAATGCCGCTGAATGAGGTCTGGTGCCCCTGATTGGCAATTGGAGGAGCGCCATACTTTGACAAGGGCATCAATGACAATCCCATAATCCGATATCCAAGTGGGAGAAATCTCTGCCAAATCATGGAACAAGAGTAGGGACTGGGTGAGGAGGCTCGTATCGTTACCCTGATTTATCAACAACGGTGTCCTCGAGGCCAGTTCACGTTCAAGGTTCGGAGCATACCGTTCGAGGAGGATGCTTCTCAAAGTACGCAGATATTGAGGTAGCCTCAGATGTCGCAAAAAGAAATCAATACCTTCAGCAGGGTAGCGATCGAGATATTTCGCAAGAGGCTCAGAGAAAGGACTCCGTGTAGAAAAGTGCATTTGTGCTTCAGTCTGAACTATGGCATTGACGAGGTTATCAAGGAAAATATTGGCGGTGGAAGGAAGGAGGTAGAAAATATTGGCAAGTTTGACTAACTTCGAGATTCCTTCATGATCAGCCAGAGGAAGTCTCGAGGACTGCTGAAGCATCTGCGGATCTGCAACACTTCTGAAATGGTCCAAAAGTTTATGCCCAATCTCAACCTTGAAATAATTGGTGAGCAATTCGAGAAGACGCGCAAGGCCTTCGAGACCAGGAACGGAGAGACGCTTGGGATCGGCAAGGTTCATCAAGATGGGTCGTAATCCTGTTTGCAAGAGTTCCTTTGGAAGGCGACTCTGGTGGGTAAGCACCATCCTTAGACCCTCATGAGCAACGTCTTTGACTTCAGGCGAAGGTGAGTATAACGACTTGAAATAGACACCCGTAACTCTACGAGAATATCAATAGATTTAAAATATACTCAAAAGTAGGGTTTACCGTTGTCGGGTTTGGGTCTGACGTGAAAAGAAATCGGTGATAGGCATAGCTGCTGTTAGCAACCTTATACAAGCGACACGAAGTTTGGTTATTTCAATGGTTCCTTGACGCACGCTCCCTCGACCCAGTAGATGGATATCTTCTGCATCTGCAAGCGCAAGTGTTTCATGCAATAACCGTAAAAGCTCTTCATTAAGCTCAACAAGGGGAGGCTCGAGACTGACACAATAACGGATTGCCTCAATCATCCCGATCTGCTTGGAAAATGGAAGTGCACGCAGTGGCTTTGTGTATATACCACTCAGCATGCGATCACGATGAGGCAACAACCATTCGACTGCGGGCCGACCACTGAGGGAAACGAGATAAGTGATGCATTTCTGTGAGGCTTGGCGAACAATAGGATTAGAATTTTGTATTTCGGGGAAGAAGATGCCCATGAGGTTGATAAGCTTGTTGCGGGAAGATGGCATGCCTTCACCAGTAAAATCAAGATGAGAATTGCCAATGCGAAGGATGTCGAGGAGAATATCAATTGTATTATCGATATCACGAGGAACATCGAGAGGAAGGTCTTTGAAAATATGGAGTAGGGTCCGCACAAGCTCGCCTTCACGTTCACTGATCCATCTATGAGCTAGATCCGGGGTTTTGGTCATAAGCTTTATGCCACTGCACCCAGCACTCTTTCGTATCCACTGTTCATCAAGACAGAGCGCAGTGAAACGATTCGTCATATGATGAAGGATGGGCAAGATATCCTGTGGAATGACATTTGGCAGGTTTTTCATAGCTACCAGGTCTTCCAGAATCATCGCGACAAGGTCCTGCATTGCTTGCGCCTGTTCAGGCTGATCCTTGGCCAAAGCGTGCGGAAGAGCATCCAGGTAGGAGTGTAACAAACGATTAGGGCCACTTTTGGGATCACGGTTTTGTTGTTTGCGAATGGAAATCTCGAAAATGGATTTAGAAAGTTTTTTTATATACGTCTTAGCGTCTTCGCTGAGTTCGGGAATAAAAACAGCATCATAAATTCCCTCCAGCGCACGAGTAAAAACTTCCTCTCCGTTTCGACCTTTCACTCCCTGGGGAAAATCAGAAGATGAAAGACATGTCAAGGGAGACATACCTCATACAAAATCGTTGAAAGGCAATTCTGAAGATAATCGAAAGCATAATCACGATCAGGACTGGTAAGTTTTGTCAAGTTCTTCGAAACAAGTGTTGAGACAGGACCGAGATCAATCTTCTCCCTCGTCCCGCCAAAGGAAATGACCATCTTTGCAGATTCAGAATGATGACGATAGGTAAGCGCAGGCTCTTTCGTGAGCAAACGCCTGTTGCGTCCACCAAGTTTTCCTAGAATACGGATAGTCGTATGTGCAGCATGATGACTTGCTGGCTGAGGTTTGAGGTGGTTAAAAAGTGCTTCCATAAGCTCCCTGAGCACCGTACTAAGAGTAGGATCGAGAAAATCCGGTGTCAAATTATCGATGCACAGCTCGAGAGTGCGGAGACCTTGCGATATGAGTTCCGAGCTTCCACGTAATGCCAATGCCAGAGGCTGCATCAGATATGTGAGGTGGGGCAGCAAATGAGTCAATCGCAGAGGCACAGTAAGACAAAGCTCGACAATCATGTCACGAGCAATGCCTTCAGATGCAAGTAACTGACGATTAAGATTTTCGAGCATTTCAGGAAGCAAGGGGAGAACCTCTTTATAAAGAAGTTCGAAGCGCCCACCGCCGCCGCCAATAGCACGAAAAAGAGCTCGAAGGAGGTGAAAGTAATGCGTAGGTTTCGATGCTTTGGCGGCCAGAGGGAAACAATCCATCAATAGCTTGGCAAGATGAGCAGCAAGGATTGGCTCATTGAGCATAGGATATTGGGAAACAGCGGCGAATGCCATTTTGTATAACCTGATGGTAACTGCAGCGGTCACGTCATCCTGCTCCCCAAGAAGGGATAATCGATCGACGAGATACTTGAGGACGATGGCAAGCAAGGTCGGTGATGTTTGTTCCCGAGCAAAGAGAAATTGGCAAATATTGAGTAAGAGTATGCGCGTTCGAGCGCAGTCAAAGAAGAAATCAATCTTGTGAGTCCACACTTCCTGGAAAACGTGCAGATTTATCTCAAGAAGGGAATGGCCAAACCACTCCATTGCATCTGAGTAATCATTGGCACTCCTGGGATCAGGGCGAGGCTCAGGATCGAGTAAAACCATGCACCGAATGCAACCCTCAAATAAACGAAAGATATAAGTTCCATCAATCACGGGTGCGTCGCATTTTTTCAATGAAGCGAGACAAACACGAAACCCATGGATCAATGCTCTGAAAATGACGCGCGATTCTATGAGGACATCAGAAGAAAGGTCTAGAATCGCCTTCAAAGCATACCTGCAATTACATCCTCTGGTTTCTCAACTGCATAGTTCGCCCCACCAACAGGTCGGGATTTTTCTATCAAGAAAATATCTGCTGTCACCGCTATGTCGTTCTTTTGGCGATCCAGCAGGCCGGAAACTTCTTCTTGTACATTTGCCAATCCTTCCAAACGTTCCAAACATGACTCAAACATATGAGTGAGTAATCTAGAAGCTCCTTGTGGAGTCTCTTTAATAAGGATTGCATCTGTTAAGCCAAACATCATCTTGGCAAAAAGCGTATGAAGGCTGTTGCTGAGTGCAGGGTCATGGATAAGGCAAGAATAGGAATCTATAACATAATTTAACTGGGTGGGAGCGAGATCATTCCGCAAGTGATGGACTAGATCGGTTACAGAACTGTAGACAGCGACACTGTTGGCGATAATCAGTCGAGCATTTATCAACGAAGATTGCACAATCACCGTAGCATTTCTCTGCTGGCAATGCCGGTTCCGAGTAACACACGCTCATCGAAGAGCTTGTCTAAGTGATCAAACAACACACGACGATGATTTGTATTCATCAGATGGCGGAAAACAACCATAAGTTCCTGTTATGAGGTAAATTTTGAACATCAAACTATGAAAACGCATTACAGACTTTTCTGAGAGTAATGCCATTGCTCGGGCAGTCTTGAAGCAAACGCAGCGCTTTTAGTATGAGGTTTTCGACATAGGTTTCTGACTGTTCTCCAGAGAAACGCATGTTATAAGCGAGATATGATAAGATCTATATAACACTTTTAATATACGACACTGACCTATGGAGTGCACACATGCCTTAATCTGAGAGTGTATAAACTCACTATACGCCCCTGCATTCTTGACCGTAGGAGACATCCCAGCCCATATTCCCCCTCCAACCTCAAAGTCAGTACGAGCCTTGTGTTGTGCAGGAGATTCCAAAGCTAAGACTTCTATTGCATGAGGAATTGTAGTCTGCATTGCAGGGGACGCCAGCTGTTTGTGGATTTGGGACATGATGACGATGACCATACCCATTTCCCCGAGAATTTTGAAGCTGCGGATACTGAACAACACATTTGCAGGATCAAGGACAGAAGAATCCTCGGAGAGTATCTCTTCTACTAAAGCCTTCATATTCGCAAAAATTTGCAGAGATACGGCAACGAATTCGTCCAGACTTTCTCCTGTTAGTATACGATACGCCCGAATAATATCGACGAGTAGCTTGCAAGCCGTAGTACCATTTTCTTCGTTATCATGCCGTATGAGGTGTAGCATGCAGCTGTATATGGCTTGTGCATGAGACCGAAGGCTTTCAGTCATTGGAAGCCGACTCAGTATCTCCAGCAGTACACGACGAAACGCATATTCTGGTGTATCTTTCAAAAATGCTGATTCCCCGGAGCGAAGCAATTCAAGTAGAGCAGGAATAAGATAAGGATATGCCCGTGCAGATTCTGTATCTCGAACAGTGTCAAGAATCTCCCTGATTTCTGAGGCAACCGTGTGTTTGGTACGGAGATCTACAGTTACAGTGAGTAAAGCAGTGAGGGAGAGAAGGATGATGTGGACCAATATTTGGGTCAGCAATGCGAGCAACGCGTTGTTCAAGGTCTGATATTGACGAGACGTGTTGAACAATATCCATAGGAGCTGGACCTGGCAGAGCCATAAAGTGGGAGACTCACAAGATTAACACTTTCAAATGCTTGCTTTAACCCACACTTTGTGTTCACGTGATACTCTCAATTAGGCAATCGACATCAGCCTATGAACTTGTCAACCAAACCGCTCTCAAGGAACCTACAAGATGAATGTAGACTCACTGTTTGGTGTGAGTGATTTGATTTTTGAACTATTGCATCCTCTTATCCGTAGCAGGCATCAAATTTTCCGCTTGGAAGTCTAAAGCGTAAAATGCCTGATAATCCGACACCAGAAATGTTGAAACGAATAAAGATGGATACTCCCCCAGCTCCGCGGCCCCAAAATGAGAAAGGAAGGAGGAAAACAAGCGTAGCTGAAGATGAGCAGGATGCTGATTTTGCGCCAGGAGGCGATGCTGATTATTTTGTGGATGAGGATGAGGAAGGGCGGTTCTATGGAGGTGGTCTAACACAGGAGCAAAAACAAATATTGAACATCTTTGACTCAGCAGCAGGAGAAGGGCCCTCGGAAGAAGTAAGTGATCTATTTTTCTCGCGCAACTCCAGCCCAACTGCTCTCCCAGCTGGAGGGGTTATCCGTCACCTCGATCCGCCGGCTGTTGCTTCGGTTTGAACGTGCAGTCAATAAGAACACAGAACAACGATCCAAATACCCTGATGATCCCACTAAGTACATTTTTTTTAGTCTTCAACTTTATACGAAGCTAACGCACTCCAGGTTCATTGACTCCGAAGCAGATTTAGATCTTGCAATCAAGAGCTTGCTACCATTATCCCAAATACTATCCATTGCATACCCCGAATTTGTCAAGAGTAGCACTCTGGACCTCTTGATTGGTTTGCTAAGCCATGAAAATATGGACATTGTCATCGACGTCGTTGAGCTCATCCATGAACTGACAGACGAGGACGCGAATGCAGATGAGGAACAGGATGAGACAGGAAAGGCAGAAGAATCTCTCAAGCTCCTGGTGGATAATCTTGTAAGGTCCTCTGGATTCAAAGCTTACTCACATTGACCCCAATTCAAGGTTGAAAACTCGATCTTTGACCTGCTTATAGACAACTTGAAACGTGTGAATGAAACCGAAGAATCAGATCGCCAGGGTTTATTCCACATTTTGGGTATGCTCTGAACAAGATGTTCCAATTTCAATCTGACGTGAGCATGTATACAGGAATCTTTGAGAACCTTGTTGGTCTCAATCCTGACCTTGCTACTGTACTTGCTTCTAACTCGAGACTGTTTCCTTGGCTCCTCAATCGGATACAAGCGAAAACCCATGACGAGAACCGTGGCTATGCTGCTGAATTGTTGTCAATCCTGCTGCAGAATAACTCAGAAAACCGTTTGCAATTCGGCCAGAAAGACGGAGTGGAGACTGTGCTCAAGATCCTTTCAGTACGTTCAAGTCGATGGATATTCAAGCCACCCTTATATATATTGTTTTCAGCAATTCCGCAGGCGAGATCCAGTCGATGCAGACGAGACAGAGTTCATGGAGAACGTCTTCGACGCTCTTTGCTCAGCCTCCAGTGAGGCATCGATCAAGAGACTCTTTCTGGAATCTGAAGGACCTGATCTCATGGTGCTCATGATGAAGTTTGTATCTTTATTTATCGTTCTTCCTATCATGTTCCGACTTCCCCTGTAGAGAAAAAATGCAGTCTCGTTCTAGGTCAATCAAGACTTTGGACTACGTCATGTCTGGTCCGGGTGGCTCTGCGATCTGCATCGCCTTTGTTGAGGCATTAGGTTTGAAGACACTATTCTCTGCCTTTATGGGTAAGGTAAGCGTACGTATATAGATATTATCAGTATCTTAGCCCGTCTTGCGTGAAACAGGCACAAAAGAAGAATCTCTCTGCTCCTCCATCAGAAGATTTATCGCACATCCTGGGTATTATCTCTTCCTTACTGACAAATCTGCCTTCCGATTCACCTGAACGTATCCGCTTACTGGCGAAGTTTGTGGAAAATAACTACGAGAAGGTGGATAAGCTATTAGATATCCGCGATTCCGCACATACAAGGCTCAAAGTGACTAACAGGGAGATTGAAATGGACAAAAAGGTTCGGTGGTGATTGTTTCTCCTGATCTTTGCAGTAAACCCGACTTCATCCTAGGAAATGATAGTAAAACGGGAAGTTATCACTGATGAAGACCGAGATCTTTGGTATTTGCGCCAATTGGATGGCGGGCTTTTCACACTCCAGACTGTTGACTATATTCTGGGTTGGATCATAATGGAAGACGATGGGGTGAGTACAACCTATTGTTCTAAAGAGATTTGGGTTAACAGGTTGTCAGATCCGAACCCACGCAATACAAATGCTGAACCGCAAAGACCAAGGTCTTCGGAGCATAGTACAAACCCTTCAGATCTACCATGACAACGCTGAAGAGCAAGGTGATCCCAGCAATGAAGAGCCCATACAAAAACAAATTCTCAGTAGTCTGATCGAAGCCTTAAATTCTTAATAATATTTAAAGCGACAATACACACTGTTCCACTCCCTATGGTGGCAAGGATGCCAATGAAGAAGATACTATCATGCTGAGCGCACCAGAGGTGCGCTGGAGCTCAGCTTGAAATTGAAGCTCAACCATGACCTTCTTATGTAGTCGTACGAATAACGAGTCGATCAGAGGTGCCTGTCCAATCACTGGCTGATATATTTCTGTAGGCATATTAGAGTCAGTGGCATAGAGAATAGATATGAACTCACCGATGAGCAATCTGGCAACATCGCAAACTAATTCTCCAAAACGTGGATCAGTCACATATTTTAAGAGGAGCCTGAGAATCGGTTCGAGCAGTACATCATCACGACCTGAAAGAGCGATCTTCAGACCATCTCGGTGTATCAATTCCTGTACTAGAGAAAAGGTTATGACTGGTGGAACGTTCTATCCATAAATTAGAGAATTGGTCAACTCGAGGAGGGAAGTTGTAGCTACCTTGCCAAGCACGGCGTCAAGAGCTGCGGAGTATCTGAAAGATTTGAGCAGCCGATCATAATCTCTGAGACGTTTCTTCCTCCGACCCTCTACCGTGAGCTCGTTTGCATCACCCAAAGGTTTGACTTTTCTCCTGTCTTTTATGTGTCCCTGCCCTACTCCTGCTGTTTGTTCATCAAATAAACCAGAATCGGTCAAGCCGGCTTGAGCTTCGGAGCTCTTCTGCTGCCGTCTGCGCACTGACAAGGTACCATCCGCCATTCCACCAACGATATGAGTCTCATCGGGCTACCCAGCTGAAATTCAGTCTTGAAATATGGAAGGAAGCCAATGATTCGTACCGAGATGGCTAAGCACAAAATCGGTGCTGGATATCGCATAGTATGCAATACGTTATAGGTGCTCACGTCATAGACCTTGACCATATGATCGAGTCCACCGGTAAGAAGACGGCTGGCATCAGAGTTGAAGGTCAAAGCGGTGACCGTCTTTTGGTGATTAGAGATGGCCCGTAAACACCTTCCACCAGCAATGATGTCCCAAATGCGAATGATGGGACCTGCGGAAGATACAACAGCAGTCCCGGACGGGTACATTAGAACTTGTTCTACCGGGCCACTGCTAGACGAACTTCCCCCCATGGTCATTTCGCATTCACCCGTTCTTGAATCAAACAACCGGACAGTAGAGTCGTACGAACCAGTGAGCACCAGATTTGGGTTACAGGTCGAGAATTGTCCGGTACGAACGTAATCGGTGTGGTCGAAGAATGTACATATTGAAGTCTGGGAAGGGATGTCCCAGACTTTGGCAGCGGTATCGTCGGAGCATGTCAATACCTGCGTCGGACTCAGGGAGGAAAACTTGGAAATATGAACAGGCTGCTTGTGAGAGTCCAACGTGCGCAGAATTGCTCTTGAATTGACGTCAAAAATCTGCCAAACTCCAATGGTTGAAGGTATGGAGCAACAGCTGCAAACTGACAACACACCTGCACCAGCCCACTGTCATCTCCTGCCACGATAAGTTTTCCATCACCACGTATATGGCCACTGCGTGCGATGTCCTTGAACCGAGAGATAGTTTTTGTTATTTTTTGTGTTCGAGGGGCGTAGATTTGCACTCTGGTTGCCACTGTTACTGCATAACAGTGTGGTTTTGCAGCAGAGAAATGTACAGAGGTCACAGGTGCATATTCTTTGATAAAGACCGGGTGCTTATATTGGCGCCAGTATCTTGACTCTGCTGTGTGCTTTTCGCGCACTGAACGAGCATGCCTTTTGATGGCGGTTGGTAAAAAATCCATTCCATTACTTCTTTTACAGGATCGGATAGATAGGATCAATCACGTGAATTTTAGATCATCGATGACAATTTTCAATTCATCCATCCATTCATCCTCTCAAGATGTTGGTGTTCTCTGACAAAAAAACAGGTGACGAGATGTTCACCGATGCCTACAAACAGTGGGTGTGTGCTTACTCTGTCATGAGAGCACCTCTCACTACCAGCCCGCAGTACGGAACATCACGATGTTGTATGGGAGGTGGACTGCGCTTCAATCGTCATCAAAGAAGGGGATGTTGACATCGGTTGGTTGTTATGTATGTCCTTCTGACTTGAAGCTGAGTTTCCCTCTCAGGCGCGAATCCCTCTGCGGAAGGGCAAGAGGAAAGTCTGGAAGATGGTTCACAAACTGTTATCAACCTCGTTCATTCATCTGGACTCGTGCAGACCAACTTCACCAAAAAAGATTATTTAACTCATATCAAGGTACGTAATACATCTTTACAGATCTCACAGGACCTCTAACTCACAGATGTTCAGACATATATCAAAGATATCAGAGCAAGACTTCAAACGAATGAACCTGAGCGTGTTACCTCGTTTGAAAAGGGTGCCTCAGCATTTGTCAAGGTAGTGAGCGCTAATTTCCAGGACTATGAATTTGTAGGCATTTTCACTTCGATTCAACCCAAGATATTGAAATTTATGATAGTTCATTGGAAAATCTATGGACCCTGATGGGATGGTTGCTCTCCTTAACTACCGCGTAAGTTTCGTTTTATGTCCTATGGACATAAGATAATTTTGCTTACCTGTTCATCATCAGGAGGATGGCACTACGCGTAAGTCTACCTCAACAACCAGACTCGCACACTGACAAACACGCTCTAGCCTATCTCACATTCTGGAAAGATGGTCTGAAGGTTGATAAATACTAGTCCACCTCTAGACACACCTGCATCCCGATCTTTGCTCTTGTGCTATCATATAATCAATGAGACCACCTCACGCCTTGATCCCAAACCCCACCCTTGGCGCTCATTGCCCTTGGTATCCAATATTCTACCAAACACATCCCTCTCGTTAATTCCTATTCCCACGTCTTTTATCGTTGGCCGCTTCTTGATAATCATTAGACGGTGTATATCATACCCGGTACAATATATTGTCTTTGCCGGTGCAACAAGCTGCGCCACCTCCCTGGTTCTTGGGCCTTGGGACCTTGTTGGTGGTAGATTACACAAAACTGATAGGAGGCCCAAGATAGGAGCCCGAGACCGAGCCCACTAGAAATCCTTTTGCGAAGCCTTGGATAGGAACAGAGAGCGTTCTATTCCTATTCCCTACTTAATACCCAGTGGGTCGATGTGTCAGGGAGATATTCAGGTCTCAAAATGCCTGTTGTGTCCATACCGACATACAAACACAGGCCCGGGTCAGGAGTTGTCCAGGACCAGGATAGGATGGGATTGCACTGGCTAGCCTTCTGGTATAAGATTATTAACGGCCATTACCTTCAATGTCACATATCACTTAGTTTCTGGATTCAGAATTTCTATCCCGCAGCAAGCGAACTAGTGCTAGGATACGAGCATCAGGGGTATATCTACAGAAGGGCATGTGGCCAGAGGGTGTTAATGCATACTCATTGCAACGGATGGGTGATGCTCGTCCTCAACTTTAGAGTAGTTTTCCATTGATCTATGAAAGTTTCTGACCTGGTGTAGAGATCAAGAATTCTATGAGGGCTTTAACCCCTTTCCGGGTGCCTAGGATATCTTGGGGGATATACAGAGGGTGAGATTTATGCGAGTGTCCTCACATAAAGTGCGGGTCACGTGGTATGGGCTGCATACCAAATCATCTTTGGCTTCAGTATCATGGTTACTCTTGCTTCAAGTCTCGAAGCGTTGACATGCCTCCTAGTTCCTGCATCACGAACGAACCAGCGGCTTCGTGACGAACTGCTTCTACAATGCCAAGACATTCTACACAGGTCGGTGTGCTTCTGATGCTAATTGAATTCCTGTTGATCGTCGTCTCAGCCACATTGGTCGTGGCCGTGACAATGATTTGGCTCAAACGGTAGACATGATCAAGAAAATTTGTGAGTTTTTCCGTAATAGTCATACAGTATTCTGATTGGAATCAGTACTTCAGAGATCTGCGAGTTCCGGAGGGAATGACGCTTTGAAGTTTACGAACCTGGTATCACGATTACTCAATGAAGTCAGTTTTTATTTTTAAGTATTCATATTGTCATTTGAACAGATTTGTAGCCATTATTGGCAAAAAAAGAAGAATCTATTGCATTTTTACAGTCTGTTGCCTCTGCAGTCGCTCCCCCAACCCTCATCCCCGTCACCTTACCCTCACTGGTGCCTCCACCATCTAAAGATACTGCATCACCTATTAGTCCTTCGGGGCCTCAACCTCCCACTCAGTCTGCTCCGACCAAGGCACAGATTCTGCAAGAGTATCGCATTTCCAAAGGCTGTACCCATATTTCGGAAGGATCACTCTTGCGTGACGCACTTTACTTGCTGCAAGGAATTTCTGGGAAACGCGTGAAAATATCTTCAGATGAAGAAGAGGATGGCCGCATCGTTTTTCTCGGTGATGCAGTACGTGCATTATTCCCTGTTTCCCTCTCCAAAAAGTTGATCTACCCAGAAAAATATCATATCAGCACCCACCAAGGTTCTCATTCACCGACTTGCGGAAGTTGGATCTCTCTATAATCGCGTAGAGAAGTTTGTGCGCCAAAGAGAATCGTCGTCAGATGTTGGCATGATTGAGCAAAGTCTATGTCATTACCTTCAAGCTCAATTGACTGAATATTATCGCCTCATAGCCATCCTTGAAACACAAATGTTCCAGAACAATAACCCAGCTACAACCGTTGACAAATCTAGAAACAATATGGGCCTTTCACTCCGTCGCCTAGATGTCTGGATCAACGAATGGCGAATGAGGATGAAAATGATGAGTGTCTGCGTTGAAGGGGCAAGGAGTATGTCGGACCCTCTTTCCTGTCTTGATTGAATGTTAAGGATTTCTCAGATGCTCATGGTGGAGCGCTTGTAAACTTGATACACGGCTATACCCACAACGGTGATTTGTTCATCCGTACTTTCACTAACCAACTTCTTGAAGAGGTTGGTGTGCACCCTCGTTTTGTCTGTCCTGAACTGAGTACTCATCCAGGTATCCCGGCCCTTCTTTTCGACCTTGCACAAATGGCTTTTCTCTGGCGAACTTTACGACCCGTTTGCAGAATTCTTTGTATCCCTTGATGCTGATCCGACTCATTTTATGCATGGGTTATCCTCTGGTGAAATGAGGAACCCGTTATCCGGTGACGGTGGGCTTGAGCGATTTGGCCCGGATGGAGACGATTACTCGGGTGCTAGGGAGGATGGCCTTAAGCTTTGGGATGCGAAGTACCGATTCCGTCAGGAGATGTTACCCCTATTTGTTGGCGATGTTTTTGGAAAGAAGGTAAATTCCATCTGAAGTAGATATGACCACTGACCACTCATCGACTGTCGATTAGATTTTCTCAACAGGAAAAAGTCTCAACTTCATCCGATACAGTTGTCACGACAGTGACTGGGTGATAACACGGGAGAAAATGAGCAATTCCAAGGACCGTGAGTCAGGTTGGTTCAGTGCGTGGTGATTCGCCGAGCTAAAAATTTCTACTAGAACTACAGTACAACGATATCGCAGGGCTTGAACGGTCTATAGACACTGCGTATAAAATTGCAAGTAAACGATTATTTGAAGTATTCATTGACAAGTTCAAGTTACTCGATCATCTCGATGCCCTTAGAAATTACCTCATGTTGGGACGTGGGGATTTTGCAGACCAACTCATGGAAGCACTTGAGTGCGTTCATCATCGTTTGTCTTAGAGCGTTTTTGAAATTGACATTTGACAAAAAGACCGAGTTTGGCTAAGCCAGCAAACACACTTTATCGGCACAATCTCACAGCTACTTTGGAGACAGCCATTCGGTCCTCGAGTGCTCAGTATGATCCATTGGATGTCCTAAGACGCTTGGATGCTCGAATGCTAGAGTACTCACACGGCGAGATTGGATGGGACGTCTTTACGTTGGAATACAAAGTTGATTCTCCCATTGACACCGTTTTGGATCCTGAATCAATGGAGAAATATCTAAAGCTTTTTAGATACCTGTGGCAGCAGAAGCGTGTCGAGCTTGCACTGAATAAAGGATGGATGCGCGTGACAGGTGGTGTACGATCCTTCCTCAAGGTTCCTGGTGAGTTCCTTTCACTCAAATCGAATTTACCATTAACATTGATCCTCCGTGCTTGAAACGAGATCTGGAATTTGAATGGCATAAAATTCGTCTCACAATAGCAGAAATGATTCATTTCATTCGTCAGATGCAAGCATATGCCAGACTTGAAGTTGTAGAGTGTTCTTGGATGAAACTCATCGACTTTCTCAACAAAAAAGAGGGAGATTTAGACGCATTGATTGAAGCTCATCGCAATTATCTTGATCAAATGATGAAGAAAATATTTCTACAAAGTCCAAAGGCTGGGAAAGAGGTTTTTTTCGAATTTTTGTTTGGTGACTATTGTCGTCTAATGGCTCCTCTTCCTCTTCCTTCAATAGGAAAATTTACTCAACCAAGTCCGTGAAATATTTGGAACTATTCTCCAATTTCGTATAGCTACAGTCTGCATTGCTTCTCATTGCCCACTGTTACATCCATCTGACCAATGATTTGTCTGCTTTGCCGATGACAGGATCATTTCTATAATTCTTGTTTGTCCGAGTCGTCGAAAAGGGACCAAGAGCTTGATGCACAGCGTGTAAGAAGCATTTTCTGAGCGCATTACGGTTGAACCTTCATCATTGATATTTTTCCGCAAGGGTGTGCATACAACTACATTACCTTCATCCTTGTCAACAGAATCGCTGCAGGAAATCATGACACGCCTCAACGAATACCAAAGCCTCTTTACCGAACGAGCACAATCAATTGTCACCCATCTCCAGGCACATCCAGATCCAGATTGCCGTTTCTTGGGGATCAGACTATCTTTCTCTGATTATTATAGATCAAAACGAGAGCAGAGCTCCAAGACTTGAATACTATCATTGTTACCGCTGTGCTTTATATCTCTCACATTTTCCCACACCATTCATGCTATCAAAAGTGGCATAAGTAAAACGGTAACTAAGATACATTTTGGACTGCTACTGCGGCAAAATAGTCCCAAGTTCCTCAAAGTTCCTCATGGGTAACCTCTGTTTCCTGAGCAGAGGCCACGCTGACGGGCGTCTGGGGAGCCTCGTCGGCAACAACCGGTGATTCCTCGGTTTTCTCAGCAGGGACTTCGGCGAATTCAAGTGTATTCTTAGCGTGCTCCTGGAGGAAGGCTTCCAGGCTTTCAAACGAGCGGTCACCCTCATAATCGATGAAGTCGCGAGAACCAGCGCGTTTGAGTTTGATCGTGGGGAACCCTTGAACACGGAAGGGGACACTTGCCGGAAGGTCATTCTCAGTGGCCTCGAATTTGGCACTGTAAACAAATAAGAATCTGACCCAGAGCCATTACTGAGGAGCTTACATAACGACTTTGTCCTTGAGGACTGCATATTTTTCACCAAGGCTGTCCCAAGTTGGCTTCAGGCGTTTGCAGTGACCGCACCAAGTAGCATAAAACTCAATAAAGACGTCTTTATTGCCATCAAAGACAATCTCATCGAAGGTTTTTCCGACGACGGTATAGACGGGTTCATCCTGGGATTCGGGAACAGGCTCACTCTTGAGCGAAGGCTCAAGGTTACCAGCAAGGTATTGTTCGACCCATGCTGAAACAAGATCAGGGGTGAGTTCCTTGGATTGGTCAAGAGGGTATTTTAGTTGTTTAGAGAGATCCTGGATGACGAAAGAAGGCCAGTTGGCCTCCATGAGGTTGAGAGCACGGCCGTGATCACCAAATTTGATGGCATCAATGGTGACAAAATTCATCTTCGACTTGAATTTCTTCGCGATAGGTCGGATAGATTCGACTTGTTTGTCCTTATCCTCGGAAGAAGGGTCAAGGAAGAGATAGGCAAGAGGTTTAGGGCTGCTGGCGTAGACGGCATAATTCTCCCCACTGACTTCGTCAATGATAGGAATGGCGAGCTCTTTCACCCAGTCAGAGATGTCATCGGTCTTGAGGTTGGAGACAGGGTAGGGGAATTCGGTCTTAGGTTCGTCGAAAGTGCGGTAGACAACCAAGGCTGGAGGCTCGACGCCAGCGGCATCCGCAAGAGCCTTGTCAGTCGAGAGACCAAAAAGGTAGTCATCACGGTGCTTTTCGGCGGCAGCACTGAAGACAGGAGCAGGCTCCGAAGTAGAGGATGAGACATAGGCAACAACGACCACCTTGTCGGCCTTTTGAAATTCTTCGTGGTTCTCTGAGGTGACCTCTGACACAGCAGGAAGTGATTGCCTGCATAGAACGTTATTTTAGGGACAGCTATATAAGGCTAGCGGATTAACATACTTGACCATATAGCTGACGATCCCATCCGCCTTGCGGGGACCATTGTAGTCGGTAGCCTCACCATTCTTGTATACCTTGAGTGTTCTATTGAACGGATGAGGAGAGCTGAAGAAGGTGTGAATGAGTCAGACTCACGGGTAGCCTTGTACCCCATTACTCTGACAGAGCTCGCCCTCTTCAACGCAGTCGACTTTGGCAAGCTTGATGTTCTTCTGCTTCAGGGCAGTAGCAGCCTCTTCATAGTGAGGGGCCAAGGCCTTGCAGTGTCCGCACCTAGGAAGAGCTGAGGATCATATGCTTGTGCTCAAATGACAATACTCACCATGGGGCGAAGAACTCAACAAGCATGAGGGGCTCTTTCCACACGGACTCTTCAAAGTTTTTGGCCGTCAAGCTGATGACATCAGAGTCAAGCTCGGCAAAGACAAGAGAAGCTAGGGCGAGGAATGAAGCAGATGCGGTAAGGGAACAAAACCGCATTATGGTGCGAGGTAAGGAAGAAACCAGTTACCAGTGGATTTATAGACTACTCAACAACTGACGTGTCATTTTGATCTTAATCATATTTAGGTTCATTGTCTAAACCTTGGCTCCGAAGCAGTAGAAGATATGCCTAGATTGGTATCCAGAAGGCGGCTTTTCTGGTTTGAGACAAGAGTCCCATAAATTACATACGTGGCTACACCTCAGCGCGAGCTGTCAAGACGAAATGATCAGATGTTGCCAGTTCTAGTGCCAGTTCTAGTGCCAATTCCATTTATCTACAACATGTTTGTATCGAAGTTGCTGCCTTTCGTACGACCACTGTTGTAATGCCTTTGCACTGGGTGGAAGTCCCGAGGAGGCGGGAAATCATTTACGGGAAATGTATGTGCACCTGAACTTGCAGGTGGAGAGGGGACTTGATAAACTATCAGAGGCAAATTTCCAGGCTTTAGCAATCCAAGAGACCTACTTTTTCTGCTGGGAACCGAGGTTGCATTTCCTTGAGGAGGGACCATGGCGGCCGAGGGGGTTACACGTCTGACGGGAGGAGTAATTGGAGGGTTACTCAGCGAACTAGATGGTATTGGAGGCGGCGGTGCGGCTGATCGAGGGGTGATCAGTGAAGATCTTGTAGGGGGTGGGGGAGGAGCTCGGACAGGTGAGTCTGGTGCTGCAGATTCGGATAGCACTCGGACTCTTGCGGGAGGTGCAGGTGAGCCAGCATCAGGGGGCAGGCGAGCTGGAGGAGGGACAACTTTGCCTGGCACTGATGAAGCAGAGCTCAATGGTCGAGGAGGAGGAAGAGGAGGAGGATGCCTGCCAGCCAACGATGGCGCAGGACGTCCGGGAGGAGCGGGGGCAGCACGTGCAGGAGGCGGAGAAGCACGTGCAGAGGTCGGGGTAGCCGGAGCAGCACGTACAGGAATGGCAGGAGCCGGAGGTGTCGGGGTGGACCTGGGGGGAGGAGGCGGGACAGCACGTGCAGAAGCCGGAGAAGCACGTGGCAGAGTGGCAGCGGCCGGAGCAGCCGGAGAAGAAGAAGTTGGAGCAGCACGTATAGGAGTAGCAGGAGCCGGAGGTGTGGGGGCTGGCCTGGGAGGAGGCGGCGGCGTAGCACGTGCAGGAGGCGGCGGAACAGCACGTGCATGAGGGGCAACAGGAGGTTTTGCCCGAGGGACAACTGGCGAGGGAGCGGCCTTTGCTGCTGCAGGACGCACCACTTTAAATGCATTACCTGGGGGTTCTTGCACTACATGTCCAGCAGGTTTGAGTTTGGGCATCCCTCCAGCAAAAAGGGCACCTAGTTGCGGAGGCCCCGCCATTGAACCACTGCTGCCTCCACCTGAAGCAGGCGCAGGTGCGAGACTGGGGCCACGGCCACCCCCTTTTCCCGAGTCTAGTGCTGGTGCACTACAATCATTGGTCGCTGTTTTTTTCAACATTTTTCCAGCTTGGATCTGCTTCAACAGCTCTGCAGATGCCATGGAGAGTGTATAAGGATGATGATGGTAAAGTTAGTTTTTGGTGCTCCCGCAGTCTCACTTGATGCGCACAGCGCGCACATGATTCACTCCGGTCAAATACAACCACGAATATATATAAATATGTTATCAATAGGGTTTGCGACGATTCTTTCTCAATTCTTGCTCTAGTTGTTTCGCTTTGCGGTGCCCTATCTCCACCGGACGAATTGCTGTATTGTCCGCCTTCTTCAGCTTCACAGGGCGGTTACCAACATATTTACCTGTAAATTGCCCTGGTCAAACATACAACAAATCCTATCATGGAAACGCACCGTCCATTTCCTTCCATGCTTTCAAGAAATCTTCCGGGTCTGAAAATGCAACGAACCCATATTTCGCCTGCAAATATATCGAGTCTGGGAACAATGACGGAAATACTTCAATCTCACCTTTCCACTAAGACGATCCCTGATCACACGGGCTTTCTGAAACGAAATGTACTTGTTGAAAGCATTGGCAAGCACATCGTCAGACACATCGTTACTCAAATCCCCAACAAACAGACGAAACCATGCTGCACGTAAAATCATAATAAGAAACCATGACCCAAAATCAAAGATCAACGACTCAGCGTACACGGGTTCCATTCCAGCAGTGTCTGGTCCTCCCATACTTTTCCTCCACCCTTCCGAAGAACCGTCGTTCGTTTGCCACCTTTAGCAAGCTTGCCACCTGCTCCTCCCCGCTTATCAATCGCAGCCCCTGGCACATACACACTCTGCTGGGCCAAGATGCCTACATCATATTCATAGGCATTTGCAGGAACAGGCGCAGGGGCAGAAGACGATGAGGGCCCTCCTGGGAGTGGAAAGGACGACGCAGAGCCCGAGTACCCTTTATGGTAGTTATTGGACTCATAGCCTTGTCCATAGCCATAGTTGTACGACTGCTTGGAATAAGGATCCATGGATATCGAGTGTTTCTAACTTCAAAAACGAGATATACGTACGCGGTTGCAGTGGCGAGGTGAAAGTGAGGCTGATGGTGGCGGTGTCGACCCGGCACAGCACTAAAATATTACATAATTTAGATATCAGCATCGTCCACTAACAGGCCCTGGTGTCGTCGACAGTTCTGTCCATCCATTCTCAAGGTATGTTAGCCCAATCTATTGCTCCTCGCACTTTTCTCTATCAAATGCACATAATGTCCTCAGTTTAAAGCTCCATTTTCTTGTCTCTTCCGTGGATGGAAGGATTCTGGTTGTGATGACGTCTTTCAGGTTACTGATCTTGCTCAAAATTTTTAGATGCCGTTCGTCAAAAAGGTCAAGTCCGACGCCTACTTCTCGCGTTTTCAGGTCAAGTACCGCCGAAGGAGGGAGGGAAAGACTGATTGTACGCTTTATTAATGGCAACTCTTTGAATGCCTACTCATTCATCTGCAGATTATGCCCGCAAACGCCTCGTGACACAGGCCAAGAACAAATAGTATGTACCTGGTTCTCGGTAGAAACTCAAAATAAGTCCAACGTTTGCCTAGCAATGCCCCTAAATACCGTCTCGTCGTTCGTATCACCAACAAGGACATTATCGTTCAGATCGTCTATGCCCGCCTTCAAGGTGACTTCATCCTCACCTCTGCTCGCTCCGCTGAGCTGCCACGATACGGTATTAAAAAGGGGTTGACTAACTGGACTGCCGGTAAGTACCATGTCTACTGAATATCATAACTACTTAATTCATTTCGTATCAGCCTATGCTACGGGTCTTCTTGTTGCCCGCCGTGCCCTCACCAAGCTCGGTCTTGCAGACCAATACGAGGGTGTTGCTGAACCTGACGGTACTCTCTCCCTTACGGAAGCCATTCAAGAGGATGGTGCTCCCCGTCCCTTCAAGGCTTACCTTGATGTTGGTTTGAGACGTACCTCTACTGGATCCCGTGTCTTTGGTGCCCTGAAGGGCGCCAGTGACGGTGGTATCTTCATCCCCCACAACGACAAACGTTTTCCTGGTTACGATCCAGAAACGAAGCAGCTCGATGCTGAAGTTCTGAGGAAGTATATTTTCGGTGGTCATATCGCTGAATACATGGAGAACTTGGAAGAGGAAGATGACGAGAGGTTCGTAATAGATTCAAAAGATAGTCATCTAGCTGAATTCTTCCAGGTTCAAGAAGCAGTTTGCATCATATCTTGCTGAGGGTATCGGTTCTGAAGATATCGAGGAGATTTATACCAATGCCTATGCCGCAATCCGTGAGAATCCCGAGTTCAAGTCCACAGAAAAAACGAAGGATTGGAAAGCCGAATCTCTCAAATATAAAGTCAACAAACTCACTCTCGAGCAACGTAAGGCTCGTATTGCAGCCAAGATCGAGAATTTCCAGGCTGGTGGCGGCGAGGAGGAGGAGGAAGACGAGTAGATGTACCTTTCTTGTTGCTTGTTATCTTTTAAAACATGAATGCATATGGAACTGCACTGTTGTCCCTGTTCTTCATTCAAACCACCTCCTAATCATACACCAGCAGTTGTTTGTTTAATTGTAGTTGTGACAAGACGTTCGACCCAGTCCAGAAAATTTGTCCCCTCGTACTCCCTGGGAGGATAGAGATGAGCCCGTCCTTGTTTTCCTGGTGGACATCCCAAGAGGTATGCTGTACAATTGATAGCATAATTGGGACTATAGATCACCCGGAAATTTCTGCTCTCATTAAGTAAAAAAAGCAACTTCGTGAAAAAAAAGAAATGGTACTCACAAGACACAACCTTCCCAGCGACCAACACATTGATCCAGATCAATGAACCAAGCACCCTCGACATTCTTCGAAAGACTTTTTCCTAGATCACGAATTTGATTCAATAGACAACGCTCGACTTCATCCATCAGCAATTGACACAGCTGAGGAACAGACGAGACATTTAATGTCGATTGCGAAAGGTGAGCTACCAGAGTTGAAGGTGAAACAAAAGTGAAGCGGATTGTATGTCTGGCAAAAAAAGGAGGGGTGGAAAGAACACTGAGGACTGCAATTCCACAAAATTCTCAGATTCAGCACCATACCGATTAAAGATCCGCAACACGATTTCGCCTCCAATCTTAAGATTTGATTTGGTGTCCAAAAGCTTTATGAGTTCTTTTCCAGTCTCACCAACAATGTTCATAACAAGATTTGTTGGAATTCCGGCAATTTGCAATGCACGGACTACCTGCATAACTTCGTTTTGAATGCGATCGAGGAAGACTTGGTACTGGAGGAGGTCAATGATAGGCTGTAGGATGGGGTACTTAGATTTGCTTTGGTTTGATTGGATGGCACTTTGTTGTTGTGATGTGGATGCCTGTGAAGAAGAGCCGAGGCGATCATCTTTTAATAGAGCATGTCGTCGTAAAAGGAGAATATGGAAAGCATGGTATATGAGGTTACAAATCTCGCTACGTTCGACAGTCCGAGATGCTTCTGTGGACGAATCAACGTCATCAGCCTGAGGATGATGATCAAGATTATCTAGACACTGTCGGTGCTGGAAGACTCACAAGTTCAATCTGAAGTTCGAGGCCTTGGGCGGCATCGACAATGATAAACCGCTCAGATACTTTAGCAGAGGCAGATGGAAGGCTCCCAGCTTCTTGAACAAGAATCGAGAAAATCTCCTGCTCAACGATTTCACGCTGGGCGGACCGCAAAGCACCATCCAGGACAGTGTCATCATCAAATTGGATGTTGTTCGTCGTCGTGTGGGCTACGCCTGCCTCATCTTTAACGACAATGCTCACGCGGAGGCGATTTTTCTTGCGATGGGGGAAGATCACGTCTCGAGAGGATTTAGTGTAGCTAGGAAGTCTACCGACAGCTCGCCGCCTGAACTGTACTGGAGCTGGACTACGGTTAACCTCTGTTCATGCAAGGGAAAAGAACCACAGACTAACATTCTTCCAAACCAAAAGATATGAGAAAATCTTTGGAGGTCTTGTCAGCTCCTTTTCCAGTAGCCGAGCCAGGTGGTAGCGGGGCAGGGACCAAACCCCAATTGCTGCGACGAATCTTGAGCGCATCAACCCAATATTTCTCTCCGGCAATCCTAGTCCGCTCCATGCTCTCAGCAGATATCCTGAATAAACCTGCAGCATGTCTTAGAGCTTCATCTTTACCGCCAATGACCAGCTGAGCGTTGAATGCTTGGACAGATGTGATTGAGGGCGGCTTCGTAACAAGTGTCGCGGAGAATTTCACGTTTGACGGGGGCGATGATGACTGCGGCATCAGTTGAGTCTGTGGAGAAGCCTGTGGTGACTGCGTGGAAGGCTGCCCTCTAGATTCATGAGTCTCCAAAAGTGCAACAAGCACTTGTTGTGCGTGTGTCATTTCGCCGAGAGAGACACTGTATACTGTTGGCCTTGTAGTTTACCTCACACCATGGGCAAGACTCACGCGAGTTTCCCCATTATTTCATCCCTCACATCACGCAGGTTTTCATATGTCATGGTGTTTATCTCTTCGTCATCCTCGTCCTCTGATTCTGCTTTGGAAGCCCCTTCGGATTCTGAGGATTCCGCCTGTGTGTCTTGTGAGCCCAAGGTTTCCGCAGGGTACTTGTCCAAGAAATCCAAGCCACGCTCGAGAAATATCCTTCGCAGGTTCACACTAAGTCGTGCAGATGTATCTTCCTTCCTGTGCAGTTTCAACCATACTGCTTGAAACCAGAGAGTGCTTCAAATCAAGCAGACCTTACGTTTCATGAATATACTGGCCGTCGGGTGTGATGTCCTCGACAACAGGGATGGGATTTCCATGATCGTCCTTGTATGGACGCTCGAGAGAGAGCGTGAGCTGTTTCCATGAGGATTCAGAACCCATGAAGAGACAAGAAATAGGTGAGATTCTATTTGTCCCCGGATCACCGGCAAGTGGAATACAAACCCAACAAGCGCTTTAGGTATCTTTCCTTCTCATCTTCTTCATTGATGCTGACTCTCGAGCAGCCAGATCAATCTTCCTCCACTCTTGTCAAGCGCAAGAAACCAGAAGGTCTTTTGCCGTCAGGTAAAAAGCAGAGGATGAGAGTAAGGTAGGAGGGTGGCATATCTTCGTTTCATTTTTGTTGAAACATACTAGCTTTTCTTGCGGTGAATGTCACCGGAGAAAGCAGAAAGTTTGTGGAATTCGATATCCGATGCCTCAAACAATAATCTTTTGCTTCAGTGCGATCGTCAAACACCCTGCTCTCATGTAAGAACCAATTTTTAGCTTTCCAGATCGGTCAATTCAGTCCTTGTTAGTGCATTGCGCGCAAGGTCCCTGAGCTTTGCAAAGCTTACACTCCAGGGAAGGCAGATCACGATCTTACAGGACGCATTTCCCGACTCGAACAAATCATTGAAGCTGCCTTGCCTCAGTTCTGGACTAGCAGCGCCCCATACTCTAATTTAGAGCGACCGCATTCTCAATCCCCTCCTGAGGACGACAATCGCTCCCCCGCGGACGAACATGATCCAAGTGAGGGAACCTTTCAAAGCGGCAAGTGGTATGGAAACGGTGCTTCAGGCAGTGTAGCCCCCAGTTCTGTCGTCGAGCAGGTGAGTTTAGCATGGAATTCATAGGTTGCTTTGGGTACTCAAGTGTTCAAGTTGCAATATGTACCTAGTTTGGCCATTACCAGTTGCTCAGCAACGAGCAGTGATCCCCCAGGTGTCAATGGGCATCCAATCCTTCCTCTTGACGATGACCTTGAGCCTTCCGCTGCCGATAATCTCAAATCTTTAGTTCAAGAGTGTGGGGTGTCACCTCACAAAATCTCTGAACTTTTGCAGGAATTGCCACCCCAGAGAGTATCGGATGTTCTGGTAGACTATTACTTCACCTCGATGTGCGTGGTTCGCTGGTGTACACTCTAGTGCCTCAAGCTGCTTCCTTATCCAGAAACTGGACTCGTTATCCCATATCAGAAAAGGATTTTCGATCTGGTTACGCTTCAATTTGTGCGCACGGCCGTGACGGAATTGGAGCAACCAACCCTCATGACGTTCGCTTCTTACCCCTCCTCTTTGTTGTATTGGCGATCTCAGCTCGCCTTTCTCCTGAACATATCGGTGGCGATGCCCGTACGCGGAGGATCACATCATTGCGTTACTATTGGTCTTGTCAGTACCTTTTCGTTGTCGGTTCTGATCTACTAAAAAGGAAATTAGCTCGTCGATCCTTGCTAATAGCAGCTGCTATTCAACCGGACTCCCTAGAAATCGTACTCACCCGACTTCTGGTGAGTCTTGTTACACATGATCTGACTCTACCGTCTGATTATCTTTCAAGAGTGCCAGATTTCTGACCTTCGATCGACGCATAACAGAGTGCTGGAGCCAACTTGGAGCCGCTGTCAGGACAGCTCAGGCATTAGGTTTCCACAAGGATGGCTCTACAATGGTCAGCGGTTTTGTTAGTTTCATCGCTAATTGATCTAATTTGAAGTGTAGGGCATGGAACCCTCCCGTGTGGAGTACCGAAGGAGAATATGGTACGGATTTGCGATAACGTTACTAGAATCAAATCCTCATTGCAGCCCAATATAGGTCTTATCTCTACCACGCTGATCGCTCTTACGCTCTTGTGCTTGGGCGACCAAACTCAATACATGATGACTATACCTCAACAAAAATGCCGTCTAACATTGACGATGCCTCAACACAGACTAATGCTTATAATTCTCTTCCTCTATCATCGCCTACACCGATGACATTTATCATTCTTCGCCATCAGCTTGCTTTAATCATCGGTCGCATCGTCCACCATTTCCAGCAGATTCAGGAGAAAAGCTATTATTCAGAAGTGATAGCACTGGATGATGACCTCCTCAAGTTTATCACCAACTTACCTTCCCATTATTCGCTTTCTCCCAACACAAGCCTTGATGATACAGACCCATTCATCCCGATCCATAGATTTCTTTTGCTGACCGAGATTTTGTTTGTACGCATTAGCTTACATCGACCATACCTTCTGAAGCGGTTAAATTCGGAGCGATATTCGCGCTCCAGGGTGGCATGTTTCGAATCTGCCATCAAGGATTACGAGATTCGACAGGAATTTAGAGATTCCGTCCCAGAAGAGACTCGGGTTGGTCTCAGCAACGCATATCGCGAATTCCAAACGGCAATGATCAGCGGGTTTTATGGCATCCTTGAACCAGCAGGCAAATACTCAGACCAAATGCATGCAATCCTTGATAGTTTCATGAAAGATCACGAAGGTACACAGGAAATGGATGAAACCACTCGACGCGAGCTGAAGACAATAGAATTTCTGAGGCATAAAGCGATTCAAGTAGAATCTCTTCATAAGGCTCAGCAGTCCGCCCTTGCTGATTCTGCCACATCCGAACATGGAGCGCAACTATTGCTTAGTCTACAAAAGCCTACATCATCCTCGAATAACTATCCCTCTATACTCAATATCGGAGAAAAGGACTGCAGTTCACAATCTCCCACTCTCGTTATACCCAACCATGCTTCACGGTCACCCACTTTATACCACTTTCAACCGCTGGACTACATAAATTCCCCTGCGACGTCCAACAGTCCTCATGCCGATGAGGAGAATACAGCGCAGTCTTTGCTGGATCATTGGTATAGCGCTGTCAGTAACGCGCCTGTTGATGCGGTGACCGGAGCTATGTCATGGGATGGAGAATTTCCTGTTTGCCTGGGCGGTACGAATTCCACGATGAAACCGGATCGACGATTGTTGGATGGATCAGATTGGAACTACTGGGAGATCTTGGTTAGTCAGATACAACGAGCACCTTAGTGTGCCCGGTCAGGAAGTTATTTTATATGTAAACTGTGTTCTGCTGTACAGGCCCTAGTCACTATCCGTCTGCATGAGTATTATCTAAAGTTGTATATTCACATACTTAAGCTCCTTGATTCGATTAGAATCGATCTAGCCCCCTTGCCTTATCAATAACACGCCTAGAATAGGACACAGGTGCCCTTACCGCTGTCTTGTCTCCACAGATTTCCTGGCTTGTCCACTGCGGTGAGACTTTATACAAACATGTAAAACGACCCCACCTCCTTTCTTCGGTATCATACCTTCCATCCTGGACATCCAAGTAACTTGGCTGATGAAACGTACACTAAAATGTATGCAGTTTACAGTTGTGTGATCTATGGATCACCCTTCACATACAATGACACCTTAAATAGGTTTTCTGTAGTAGATTACTACGGATGCCTGGGTAACTTGAGCGGTCTACCATACTAGCCTGCACCTATACTAGCTTAGATCTTTGCTTAAATCTCTATCCCCTATGTTTGCGTGACGGACTGGTGACAGATTGGGGTCAATAGCGGGTCACTGTTTGTCAATATGGAAATGGCACAGCTATAAACACTGTTTAATGTGCTGACTTCGAGATCAAGACTTTTCACAGTATGCAAGCCATAAATCGATTTTTTTATGGACCGACACCAGAAGAACGAGTTCGGGCATGGCAATCGAAATTGAGGACAGAACAGCGGCATCTTGACCGGGAGATGAGGCAGGTTGGCGTTCCTGGCTACTCCGCCTTCGCATATATTGAAATTGCATTTATAGTTGGATCTAGCTACCAACAAAGCTCGTGCAACTGTCAAACAGCTTGCTACCAAAGGAGATGTCAAATCTGCACGAGTACTGGCGAAAGAGGTCATCAGGAGCAATAAGCAAAAAGATAGGTTGTCAGTGAGCAAAGCAAGACTTGGTTCAATCAGCACACAACTCGCTCAACAGCTGGGTCAGTAGATGTGGTGTTTGACAATAATTGGCTAATGGAGATGTCACTACAGCGATGGTTAAAGTGACTGGCTCCCTGCAGAAATCGACTGAGATTGTGAAGCTTTCGAACTCTCTAATAAAGCTGCCACAGATAAGCCAAGTAATGAGAGAAATGAGCATAGAAATGACAAAAGTGTGCCCACAAAAGTCGGTGTTTGGACTGTGACTGACTTGTGGTAGGCCGGAATACTAGAAGAAATGCTCGATGATACTCTTGATATGGAGGAGGACGAGGAGTTGGAGGAAGAAGCTGATGCTGAGGTTGACAAGGTCCTGTTTGCTTTGACGGACGGTAAACTGGGTCTGGCTGACCCTGTGAACACAGAGCTTCCAGTGAGTTTCCTGATTTTTCCCGCTGATGCAGCTCCTCAGATGCTTAATCCACAGTCTGCTGAGACTGCAATGGAAGACCAAGAGACAGAACAGATGCAGAAGTACCGCGAGCAGCTGGACGGCTTGCTTAGCACCTGACTGTTAAATCGTTCTCTATTTTGCATCTGGATTAGTTACGGTTCCTTGGTCACCTATTCCGGTACAACATGGCCATTCAGTTCCTGCTCATAATTCGGCAGCGCCGAAAAGGTCCTTGTTCGAAGAAACTTCTAGTGCAGTGCACCAAAAGGTAGATTCTATTCGTGTTTCAGATGCCATTGTAAAATGAATATAGCTTGCCAACAATGAAAAAAGGGTCAATTTTTCACAAATGTTGGATCTTGCGTTGCGTAACCCAAAAATAAGACCATTCATTATGATATCATCCCTTAATTCAGTGCTCAGGGGAGTGTGAAGATTTTTTTGTGGAAATGCTTCATAAAATGGACCGGGGCCTTCACGAAGAACGGCCACTCCACTCCAACACAATCCACACCTCACATCAGACAAGCCCCTTACAGACTTCACAGAGACCGAAACTCAGCCCCCCAGTTAACACATGCCATAAAAATCATTTCATCGTGAAACCCCCTTGAATCATCTATCAACACGTACAAGTACATCCATCCATCTCGAACCTACATAACCCCACAGAGGACCCAACTACTCCACGACCAACATTCACACCTAACTCGGAATGACTCTGGTTAACCACCCCTGAAGCTCGGGCATAGTCAGTAGTGTACTGCTGTGTACCTCGCCCACCGCGTCTTAGCACCTGTTGTATACAAATATAGAATTTTCTCTCAAAGTGGACTCACGTGCGCGATCAACGGAAAGAAATTGATGCTTGATTCAAACTCGGAGCGAAACGCCTTCGTCGCCTACCAAAATGTTGTTGAGTTTCCGACCTCTCTATGGATTCGTCCAAAATTCTATGAAGCAGGCTTCGGTTGGTAGAACATCATAAACAATATGACATTTGCTGACGTTTTAGTAGACTATCCGTTGCTACGCTTCTGCTGCACCAACCGCTGCTTTTGCAGGACAAAAGGGTCCTAATGTAGGCTTTTTGATACATCTCATATATTCATGCGCTTGATAAGAGCGAAGGGAAAATATACGGTCACATTAATTCCAGGAGACGGTGAGCTTCCAGTTTCGATTTTTAAAGGGATGTTAATGTCTTCGTATAAGGCATCGGTCCGGAGATAAGCAAGTCCATTAGGGACATCTACACTGCTGCCAAGGAAAGCACCCACACTTCCAATTATACTGACTATAATTGACTCCGGTGTCCATTGTTAGGTTCCTATTGAGTGGGAGGAAGTCAGCGTTACTCCTGTACTCAAAGGAGGTAAGACAGTTATTCCAGAAGCAGCCATCCAGTCCGTCAAGCGTAATACTGTTGCACTGAAAGGTTTGTTGTCGTATTCTGTTCTTGATTTTGAGCTTACATCAACTGCTTCTCCAGGTCCTTTGGCTACGCCCAGTTAGTATTTACATTCATCGGCACGGGTCTTCATGCCGATCTCTTCTAGTTGGAAAGGGTCATGTTTCTCTCAACCTGACTCTTCGCCGTACCTTTAACCTCTTCGCAAATGTTCGTCCTTGCAACTCCATCAAGGGTTACAAAACTCCCTATGATGATGTCAACACCATCCTTATCCGTGAAAACACCGAAGGAGAATATTCAGGTATTGAACACGAGGTATGCGTCTTCATTATTTGCTGTGGACAATCGTTCAAACCTATTCTCTAGGTTATTGATGGTGTTGTTCAATCGATTAAACTGATCACATGGGACGCGTCTGAACGCGTTGCCCGATATGCCTTCCATCACGCGCAGGCAAGCGGCCGCAAGCGTGTCACTGCCGTTCACAAGGCTAACATTATGTCAGTGTAATTCTTCTACCCTGTGTTTCCGGACTCATCATTTGTAGGAAAATGTCAGATGGCATGTTCCTTTCCGCTTGTCGCGAGGTTTCAAAGGACTTCCCTGACATTAACTATGACGAAGATCTCCTTGACCGTGTCTGCCTTCAGGTCAGGAAGTGCCTCACCCTTCTCCGTTTCCCGACGTTAACTCAATTATCAGATTGTTACCAACCCGAGGCCTTTCTCCGACCGTGTCATGGTGATGCCCAATCTATACGGTGATATTTTATCAGATATGTGTGCTGGGCTCATTGGTGGCCTCGGACTTACGCCTTCTGGCAATATTGGTCGAGTAAGAGTGTTTGATGCGTGTTCATCTCTTTTCATACTTATTGAACTAGGATGCTTCAATCTTTGAAGCTGTCCATGGCTCTGCTCCCGACATAGCAGGTTGGTAGTGCTTCTGAAGGAGTGTTTTCTTTCAGCTGACCATGTTTGGCCACCATAGGAAAGGGTCTTGCCAATCCCACTGCACTACTGCTGTCGTCCTTGATGATGCTCAGGCATGTAGTTATGTCATCCCTTTCTCATGTCTTTTACACATAACTCTTCTTCAGGCATATGAACTTAACTGAGCACGCAAACAAAATTGAAAAGGCTGCCCTCACGGTATGTTCAGTCGTCAATGCATACATGGATGTCAGTTGGATCATATTCGCAGACCATCGCTGAAGGCAAAACCATCACTGGGGACTTGGGTGGCAATGCTTCAACCAGTGAATACACTACGGCAATCATTCAGAAGCTTGGCAAGGCATGATCCAGAGTAAGATGCATCGATGGACTTGTTCATAGAGTTCAGGCTTCGTTTACATAGCTGGGCAGGTCGTTTATGTTCCGATGTCCAATACTATACCTACTGCAGATTGTAATACAGTGCGTTCACGTATTTATCTGGCATGGATGAAACATGACTACGCCATGACGATTGTGTAATACATGTGACAATAGGGTCGAGTCGTGGGAAGGACAGTCCTTCAACTTGTCCCCAACTAACGCTAGTGACTATCAAGTCCTTCATTTTCACCACCACCACTGATCAGTTCTCCCCACTTGCGTTCATTCGTCACACTCGCCCAGCAGGGTAAAGCCATTCAACATAGACCGACCACAAGCCAATTTTAAGGTGGGTTCATTCTCGGTCGCAACTCGAATCGCCGTATGTGCTGATCACAGTTAGACAAGGGCTCTTGCCAAACATAAAAGAATACTCATACCAGTAATCGAGACTCAAGTACTTCACGAACGCTATGACCGATGATACCACGCCACAAACACAACCTCCTCTCAAGAAGGATGAGAGAAAAGCCGGCGTTAGCAATAACCGCGGACCCAGGAGAAATGTACCCAATGTCAATGTTAAGAGCAACGGTAATTCCAGTCAAGCTGGTACTCGACCGTCCTCTCGAAGCAACAACAGAAAACCCGCCAACAGCACTGCTGTTGCGGAATCTGGTTCTGATTCTGGTAGCAAACAAGGTGCTGAGAATGGCAAGAAGCCAGAGCGCAACAAAGCTTTCGGAGGTCGTACTACTCACCGTAAAGGGGTCTCTAACTCTCAGCCCAATCGAAACACTAGCTCCAAATCGTCAGCATCACCTGTCCCCCAACCAACCGAAGGGAGTGACGCCCTTTATTCGCTTCAGAACCTTATTGCCGATTTAAAAACCGCTTCTCCAAACCAACATGTCTCAGTTCCACCAATTACTTATGGTCCTGCTCAGACAACGAATAATCCCATGTTTCTACCTATGCAGGCCCCTCCTGTAGGAATTGGAGCGGACAAGCACAGAAAAGCATTATCACTTGGAAATTCGGCTTCGTCCAGTAATATCCACTCGTTTTCTCCCCACCTTGGTACTACTCTCGAAGAGGATGCTTTTGAAGAGGGGGAGATCCATGAGAGGTTCCCTAGCCAGGCTGGCTTTCAAACGCGACCTCAACAACGATCCATGCCTCCTCGTTTCGTTGCCCTTCAGACTCAACAGGAAACAATGGACAACATTGGACCCAGTGGTCGGCCTCAGCTTGCTCCAGATTTCATGTTCGGCACAGGGACGCGTAAGCGCGCTCCGATTATGGGTCCACCCATCAACGAGGAGGATGTAGGCTTCCAGTTCCCACAGCAGCAGGGCCAGGTATATCCCAGTGACTTCTCTAGTCATGAGTTCTCTCAGAGAAAAATAGAAGGTGGTGATACTGACGGCATCATGGGACAGCAGGTTTGGTCTTCCTATCCTATTGCAATCGCTCTTGACTGATTTCTCTGTTCTCAGATCGCAATTCAGCGACAAATCGAAGCTCTTCAACAGCAGCAGCAAGCACTCTACCAGCAGCAAATAGCGTCAGGCACTGTTAACCCCCTCCAAACCGCTAACCTTGGTGGAATACATAGAAGGGCTCAGAGTACGATGGCTGGTGGCCCTGGCGGTAATTTTCAAAATCCTATGGCTCAGTTTGGTAATCTCGCTAGCCTGGGCATAGGTCTTGATGGTCAATCTCAGACCACTCCTCGAGGTCATGGTCGTAGGCACAGTGTCAACGTTGTTAACAAGAATGGTGGCAGTCAGTCTAACACCGGGCTGGGCACCTTCGCCTTTCCCTCCATTCAGGAGACTTTTGAGGACGGCTTTACGCCTCCTTCCGGTTTCAATGGTGGTCATTCGAGGCAAGTCTCCCGTGCCGATTCCACCTGGCGCATAAGTGGGTCAAACTTTCATAATCATAGTGCCCTAGATTAATCTTTAATCTGGATTCAGATGAAAGTCTTGGCGGAGTACAGAATCCGAGTACATTTGCAACCGATCTTGCTCAAGCCCAAGCCCAATTACAAAGTCTTCAACAATTTCGCGCTGCTGCGGGTAGCCATCACCACAAGATGGCCTCCTTCAGTTTACCGAACATGCTCCCGAATATGGCGGCGGCCAAATTTATGGGCTTGCCCAGCATGAACTTCCTGCAACAACAACAGCAGCAGTTCCAGAACCAGCTGCAGCAGCAGCCTCAACGCAAATCTTTATTCGCCCCGTACCTTCCACAAGCCTCTCTACCTCCTCTTCTTGCAGCCGGAAAACTTGTTGTTGGGATACTGCGTGTTAACAAGAGGAATAGATCTGATGCCTACGTTGCGACTGAAGTTCTTGACGCTGATATCTACATCTGTGGCTCCAAGGATCGCAATCGCGCATTGGAAGGTGATATAGTCGCTGTCGAGCTTCTTGATGTCGACGAAGTCTGGGGGACTAAAAAAGAGAAGGAAGAGAAGAAGAGGAAGAAGGAGGAGAACTCCGCCTACGACTCAAAAGTTACTCGCAAAGACGATAAGAAGAAGGATGACGTCGAAGTCGAAGGTCAAGGATTGATGCTCTTCGAAGACGAGGAGTAAGTTGCTAATATACTTTACTTGAGTTTTGTTTACTCTTTTGATAGGGTCACCGACGAAGTCAGGCCCCAGTTCGCCGGCCATGTTGTTGCGGTTGTTGAGCGCATGCCGGGCCAGCTTTTCTCCGGCACTTTGGGTCTCCTTCGTCCTTCTTCCGCTGCCACCAAGGAGAAGCAAGAAGCAGAAAGGCGAGAGAGGGAAGGAGACCGTGCCGAAGAACCTCGTCGCGGACCTATTGAGCGGCCCAAGATCGTCTGGTTTAAACCAACAGACAAACGTGTCCCTCTCATTGCCATCCCCACAGAACAAGCCCCACCGGACTTCGTCCAGAATTCTGAAGCCTACACCGATAAGCTTTTCGTTGCATGCATCAAGCGCCATGTACGTCCCCAATCCTTACTTCCAGTTACACTCTAATTTGTCAATAGCCTATCAGCTCCCTTCATCCATTTGGTACTCTCGTCGAGGAGCTCGGCCCCATTGGCGACATCGAGGTTGAGACAAGTGCGCTTCTTAAGGATTGCAATTTCCCTACAGAAGAGTTTTCGGATAACGTACTTAAGTGCGTTCCCCCAATCCCTTTCACGTAAGCCACATATGTGCCCTTGTCTTGCTTTATAGGAACTCATATTTTTGTTCTAGCATTCCTGACCCTGAGCTAGAAAATCGCCAGGATTGGCGCGATAAAAGAATGTTTACGATTGATCCCGATAATGCTAAAGATATGGATGATGCGCTGTCCGTTCATGTGAACGAAGATGGAACTTATGATATTGGTGTTCACATTGCCGATGTCTCCTACTTTGTCAAGCCAAACACTGCTCTTGATCGTGATGCTCGCAAGCGTGCGACCAGTGTTTACCTCGTCCAGCGAGCTGTTCCGATGATTCCTCCCGTGCTTTCTGAGCAGCTATGTAGTCTTCATCCTGGACAAGAGCGTCTCGCCTTCTCTGTGGTTTTCACCGTGAGCAAGAGTGCCAAAGTGATCAAGAAGTGGTTTGGGAAAACAATCATCAAGTAAATGCCATCTGTCCAATCTGCTAACCTTCTCATCCACTATTCCAGGTCTGCCTCAAAATTGTCCTATCAGGAAGTACAAAATGTCATTGAAGGCAAGCCTTTAGGAGATGTACCTATTATTCCCGAGCATGACGCACAAGGTCTCGCCTGCGATATCAAGGTGTTATCAGACTTGTCACAGCAACTCCGTCATGAGAGGCTCCGCAATGGTGCCCTGAGTCTTGATTCCCCCCAGTTGAAATTTGAACTGGATGAGAAGGGTTTACCGTTGGATTGCAGCGAATACGCAGTGCTGGATTCTCACCGTATGATCGAAGAGGTGGGTCCACATTGAAAATGTTTCCACAGATGATTCTGACACACAGCCGAAGTTCATGCTCTTAACCAACATATCAGTTGCTCAACACATCGCAGTTTACCTACCCGAACAAGCACTGCTACGTCGTCATGACAGTCCCCTTGACCGACGTCTCGTCAGTATTGGCCATTTGTTGAATCGTATATTGCTGATAATTTCTCAGAATAACTTTGTCAAGAGAGCAGAGCAACTTGGATATCCAATGGATGTTTCATCTGCTGGTGCACTCATGCAATCAATCAATGCAGTTACTGACCCTGGAGCTCGAAAGCTTCTCCAATTATTGTCATTCAAGACTACTCAGCGTGCTAAGTACTTCTGTAGTGGTATGCTCGATATCACGAAGTATGAACATTTTTCATTAAACCAACCGTTGTACACACACTTCACTTCACCTATCCGCCGCTATGCGGACATTCTTGTACACCGTCAGTTAGATGCTGTGCTCCAGGGAGGAGGCAAGTACTTCAGTTTACCGGTCTTTACTGTGGCTAACACTGTATTCCTGTCAGTTGACACCAAGTTCACTATGGACCGCGACTCCGTCGCCAAGGTGGCGCAACAATGCAACATGTAAGCAGCTTTCATCTGTACCATTCATATCTTTACTCAGCCTTTGCAAAGTAAACGTGACTCCGCCATTCTTGCACAGGAACAATCGGCTCATCTCTTCCTCTGCGTCCTGATTTCGGACCTCACCTACCGCTATGGACCTGTGATCCGTCAGGCACAGGTCATCAACGTTCTTGATTCTGCCTTCGACGTCTTGGTATCTGAGTTCGGCATCGAGAAGCGTGTTCATGTGGATCAAATGCCCATCGATGTAAGTGCCGATGACTTTCGAGACAAGCCGCTGAAGCCTATTCCCTTCAGAACCACGTTTTCGAGGAGCATACTCATACGCTACAGATTTACTGGTCCGATCGCGATGTCATAACGTGGTTGGCTGAAAATAGTGACGATGAACACTTAAAGAAAGTTAAGCACAATGCAGAACAACATGCACTTAAGATGGAAGTAGCTTCCCGTTCGGTTCAAGACGAGAATGCGTTATTTGATGACAACGATGATGATGAAATTGTTCTTGGCAGGGACATGGATGAAGTTGTCAAGGAGACTTCTAAGCAGCGGTTACTTTCTATGACAAAGGCAAAGCCCGAATTTGAAGGTCTGAGGGTGACCCCCGCGGGGCACAAGGTACAGGATATTCGTGAATTGATGACCGTTCCTGTGAGTGATCTGTTCACATGATAAGATAAACGTCAAGCTAAATTCGGTACAGGTCATTATCACTGCGGATTTGAGCAAGAGTCCTCCTGTAGTCAAAGTCTACAGTGTCAACCCATACGCTACTGTTTCCGCCTGAGAAGCGCCAGGTGAACAGTATCCATTCATTCCAGCACACCACAGTGATTTCTATCCCACATGCCAATATCATGTCCCAACCTTGCTTACCGGCGAGGTTTGTATTTTTACTGTTCAACCCGTATGACCGGCAAAGCTTTTGAAAGCGTTTGTCTTGATTTTTTTGGTCCTGAGAATCCTCCCTTTCTTATGATGATTGTGCCATTTAATGGTTACCTGACGAAGCAAATTTCATTACTATGTGTTCTCTGTGCTTCGACCCTTCGTGTTCCGCGTTTTTACTGTGTCCGGCGTGCTTTCGCTGCACTCATATGTATATTCATGTTTTTCTTTTACACCATTATGACAGATTGCACTTCAACAAATTTGAGGGTTGTGGGATGCAAAACGATATATTAATGAAAGGTATTGGATAATGCGATATAGATACGAGGTCCAGGATATACAATAGAGCAACAGATCAACAAGTACAGATGACGAGTTAGCCATGACAAACGTCCAAAGATCCAAAGATCGTGGTCTGAGCGAACCAGCACTCCTAGTGAAATTATAAATGAAACTAACAAATCTAAATCCAGCCAGGGAGAGACGTGGAAACAGAAGGCGAAGGCCTGTGAAGATGTGATGTCATGACACGACCCCGGATCTTCAGTCCGCCATCCCCAGTTACCACAGGGAGAGTAACATGTTGAGATGGCGGTAGCGGCGCGTGTAAAGGAAGAATTGACGTTGATTCTGCCTTTTTGTGATACAGGCTCGGAGGGCTAGTATATGTTTGACTAGGGGAGGAGTTAGCTGAAGAAGGTGGAGTATAGGGTGAGGATGTAAAGAGGCTAGGTAGCTGTTTCATACTGGGTATTGCCGAGACGGCAGTTGCAGTGGGAGGACGTGAAGGTGGACTTCTGACATGCCGAGGGGGAGATGACTGGGTTTGAGTACTTTTAGGAGACACTGGTTTAAGAATAGGCGCGGGAGCTATAGGTATCGTTAGGGTAGGGAGGGGCGCCGGGAAGCCAAGAGGAGAGATTAGACTTTTGTCATCTTGTTCGGTATTCTCAGAACGACTCGAAACAAGCTTCAGCGCAGATTTATCAGCACATACAGTCGAATCTCCTTCACTCTTCTCGATGAGGGTATGGAGACTGTGGACAGAGGCATGATAACTCTGGACTGAGCCAATACCTGTACTGGGGGAAGGAAATGAGCCTGGGCTCGTCATGACATTGACGCTGGCACTTGATCCTCTGGCATGACCCAACAAACGTTGACGGATTTCATCAGTACAGAGTTTGTGCAAGGAATCAAGACCGATGTAAGCAGCCTCGTCACGGAGTTCAAGTAACGCTTCAAGTTTTGCGTTGAAGAGAGGGCTAGAGGTTGAGCGAGCGTGGGAAGTGAGTTGAACGCCATGAGGAAGGATGGGAGGATATTCTGATGAGACTGATTGGGTGCGCAGGAACGCCAGGATATGCGCGTATCTGAAAATAGAACTAGTTGGGCATGGGTAAGAGTATGCTGAGCCTCACTCACGGTGAACTGGAACGATCAAGAAAGATGTGGAAGGGTGCAGAGCGTGAAGTAGAGCCAAGAGGATTTTGCGACACGGGACGATTTCCATCAAGGTCTGTGCTCTCGGAAGAATAGACAGATGAGCTCGTTGATATCCGTGGTTTGGCAAGGGAGTTAAGATAGTCAGCGAGAAAGGAGGGCTGAGAACAGAGAGTAGTGAGCGTGGATTTGTACGTTGTGGTGCAGGTTTCCAGAATGACTATAGCACTGGACCAGTGTGGAACTGATCCAGGAGGTGGTGAGACTAGGATGGGAGAGAAAGGCGGAACCGGTGCAGACAGAAGCGTAAGGATGGGATCTGGAGGGATGGGAGGATGCTCCACTGGAGTGGTGGGTGCCGAGGAGGATGCAGGGGCTGGGCGGCGAGGCTTGGGAGGCTGAACATCGCGGACGGGCTGTGGCTTGAAGTCGACGCGGACGTTGGTGTCTTTGAGGGCATCGTCTGGGGTGCGGAC